>Ga0208330_1000057_pt1 | contig 71137 bp, 67 predicted proteins | sample DeeseametaMP1896_FD_184180 | JGI IMG/M metagenome (GOLD analysis project Ga0208330, IMG submission 184180) | Marine microbial communities from the Deep Pacific Ocean - MP1896 (SPAdes) | ecosystem: Environmental > Aquatic > Marine > Oceanic | place: East of Hawaii, North Pacific Ocean | collected... | reverse complement strand
TCGAGCCGACGGCGCCAATACCCGCCACAGTTCTGCCCAGGCGGCGTCCGTAGCGCCATACTCGAACGCAAACTGGCTGATCAGCGCCGTCACTGAAGCCGACTCCAGCCCCAGCGAGTCAAAGCGCGTTCGCCCCATGACGCAAACCTGCGCGTGATTTGGGTGCGAGTTTCGCTGCGTCGCGAGCTGGTTTTCATCGAGTTCCGCGGCGTCGACCCCCGTCAGACTCGGGGCCTCCCCCACCGGGAACATTGCTGCCAGCAACGCGAGCAAACCAGCATTTCCGCAACCCAACTCCAGCACCGCATCGGACGGCCCGAGCGCTCGAACGACATTCCGCCAAAAAGCCTGTGTTTGCGGTCCGTAATAGCCCGCAAACGATGTCGGACACGAATGCAGGTGCCCCTCGGCCCAGTAGCGCGACCACATGTGCTCAACCTGATTCACGGCTTGCGCTGCTGTCATGAATTCCTACCCACCAAAAGAACACAGGGCCCCGAAGGGCCCTGTGCATCACACCTCGCGTTGATTAGAAACGCTGGGTGTACTTCACGTACGGCTGACGGCCGTACTGGTCATACAGGTCGAAGTTGTAGTTACGACCGTTGCCATCTGTCCCGGCAGAACGCACGTCCGGTTCCTTGTCGAACACGTTCAGCGCACCGAGGGCGATGGTGCCGTTCACAACAGGAATGTCATAAGCAACCTGGAGATCCCAGGTCGTGTATGACGGCACATGGCCGAGCTGTTGCCCGTTCGAAACGGTCAGGGCGTAGTCGGAGATGTGGTTCATGTTGAACGCCGTCGTCACAGGACCGAACTCCCATGCGTTGCCCAGCGTAACCCGGTACTCAGGAGCACCCGGATCACCCGCCAGATCACGACCACCGTCGATGGTGTAACTCAACACGTGGGTCGCCTCAAGATGCGACTTAAACATGCCAAGACCCGCAGGCAGCGCAAGGTTCACGTCGGCCGCCAGATCGATACCGTCGGTTTCCAACTCACCTTCGTTGGCGTAGCCCGCGATCACGCGGACGATGCGGTTCGAAGGCGCCTGACGTTCCACGCCAAGCCCAGCCGGAATCGGATCGCCTGAACCGATGCGAGCAATGATGTCACCGGGAGAGATGAAGCTGACGAGCTTGTCGATGGTGATGTTGTAGTAGTCAACGGAGAAGTTGAACCACGACGTCACATCCATCGCAAAACCGAAGGCGTACTGGTCGGACTCTTCGGCTTCCAGCGCCGGATTGGCGATGATCGTCGTGTTGACCTGCTGCGATGTCGGCGTTCCACCCGGACCGGTCAAGCAGGTACCGTTCTCGAAGGTGCCGCCAGCAAACTCACAGGTCGCCTGATCGTTGTTGATGGATTCGGCAGAGAACGTCGGCAACTGGCTGATGATGTCCAGGGTCGGGGCGCGGAAGCCCTGGCCGATGGAGGCCCTCAGCGTAATGTTCGACAACGGCTGGTAACGTGCGCTCAGCTTCGGTGCGAAGTTCTCGCCGACATCGCTATAGTCTTCAAAGCGACCGGACAGCGTCACTTCCAAGGTGTCGATCACCGGCATGAAGAGTTCGAAGAACGCCGACTTCACACGGCGATCCGTACCCGCCGAGTTACCTGCCGAGCCACCGATCACGCCAGCTTCCTGCAGCGAATCGTAGGCGTCGAAATACTGCTCTTCCCGGTATTCGATACCCGCCGCACCCGCAGCAGTCCCGCCCGCCATGTTGAACAGGTCCATGGACGCTTCGAAGAAGGCTTCGTCGGTGATCCACGAGGAATCGCGGTTAATCGTCGCCTTCATGGCGTTCAGCACATCATCCGGATTGTTCTGCGGATCCAGGAAATTGTAGGTGCCGTCGTTGATGAAGGTCGCCGCAATCGGGAGCACAACATAGTTGCGGCCCAATTCGTAGAAGCGATATTCGTTGTGGCGGATACCGGTGTCGATATCCACCGGACCGATCACACCAGAGAAGATCCCGCTGATGTCATAGACGTTGGCATCGGTCTTGTTGTCACGAGTACCCAGACCTGCAAAACGGTGGTACAGGTAGAAATCCTGATCCAGCGTATTGTTGGGGCTGTCGGCGTCGACCAGAATCGGAACGTCGTTCAGCGATGGCGCATAACGACCAAAGGACTCGGCGCGGGTGATGCTGGCATTGACGTTGACACTCCAGTCGTCCGAGAACTGGTAGTTACCTTGGACAAACAAGCCCTGACTGCTGGTTGCTGCCTCGTCAGCGGACACCAACGTGAAGTCGTAGCCGCAAAGCGTCGGAGTTGCGCCGCCCGGATAGGTGTAGAAGGCCGGGTCCGAGTTCGGGCAGCCGCCCGGCACAGCGCCGTAGTAGAAGTTGCCGGTGTTGTCGTCGACGTAATCACCATCGGCGTCTTCATAATCCGCGCCGAGGAAATAGTTGTTCGAGAAGAAGCTGGCCCCAGGGGTGTTGTACAGGCTGTCGCGGGCAAAGATGATGTCGCGCTCGAAGAACGACGCACCAAAGACGATGTTGCCCTTCTCTCCCGACACACCAGACACCAACTGCCCGCCACGGCTGTCGCCGCCTTCGCGCGCGGTCGTCATGTCCTGATAGGTGATCTGCGTACCGCTGAAGTCCTTGCGGGTGATGATGTTGATAACACCTGCAATGGCGTCAGAACCGTAAATAGCGGAGGCACCGTCCTTCAGGATTTCAATGCGCTCGACAACCGCGATCGGCACGGCATTCAAATCCTGCGCCGATGGTGCAAACGGCGCCTTCGGTGCGCGACGCCCGTCAATCAGCACCAACGTGCGCTCGGAACCCAAGCCGCGCAGGGACACCGACACCAGGGACTGAGCTGAGCTGCCCGACTGCGCACGGAACGCGCCAAAGGTATTGAAGGTGGTGTTGCGAAGCAGTTCACCCACCGAGGTGAAGCCGCTCTGCTCGATGTCGTCACGATCAATGACCGCAACCGGCAGTGCGCCTTCGATATCGGCACGACCAAGACGGGAGCCAGTGACTTCGAATTCGCCGAGGTCAACGGCTTCTTCGTCGGCATCATCGGTTTGGGCAACTGCCACTTGCGGCGCTGCGGCATAGGCGAAGGCTGCCGCGATAGCCGCGGTCAACGGGCTCACCTTGAGCAGTCCGCGCGAGTTTTCGTCACGCTTGAGCATTGAGTATTTCTCCATGGAGTTTTATTCAGGCTTTTCGCCTTTGAACTTATGCTTCCCGACGAGGTCAGACCTCAACGGTTCGGGCCGTAGACTATCCCCGGCCTCATCGAAGCGTCAACAAAGTGTCATAACGACATAACCACAAGGCACATTCGCTGCAAGACGAAGAGCCCGCCGCCGACACCCCCAGGTAGTTTCTCCCAGTCACCGTGAAGCGCTGGTGAGGCACATGCCCGTGAGCAAGCAGGAAGCGTGCCGAATCCCGTTCGCCGCCCGCCGACCCCGCCACCATATGCACACGATGGCGTGTATCCAGCGGCGGTGGCAATCTTACGACGGTGCGGGCTGTGATGGCCTGACAAATCGGCACCTGTGACGTGGATGGCCTGTGGCCAAGCAACCCAGCGACGACTCGAAGGACCCGCCCGAAATGACAAGCAAAGCCCCCGTCGTAACCGGGGTAGTGGCATCGCCCGGAGGTTTGGCCGCCCTGAAGTCGATGTGCAGCGAACTGGATCAGCTTGTCGGCGCGTCGATGATCGTGACGCAACATGTCTCGCCCACGCACCATAGCCAGTTGCCCGAGCTGCTCTCGGCCTGCACGGAATGCGCGGCGGAAGCGGCGAAGTCAGGCGTCGAGCCGCAGGCTGGAACCATCTACGTCCTGCCCCCGGACCGCGATGCCGTAATGCAGTCGGGCGCCATCCGCCTCAAGAAGCCCGATCCGGAAATCAGCGCGCATCCGCCCGGAGACCGGCTTCTGCTTTCCGTGGCCTCCGCGTGCGAGGACCGCTGGGTCGCAGTGATCCTGTCGGGCACAGGACAGGATGGCTCGACCGGCGTCAAGGCCGTCAAGGCCGCAGGTGGCATCGTCATGGTGCAAGACCCAGACTCGGCGCAATACGACGGGATGCCCAAGGCCGCCATCCGCACGGGCTGTGCGGATTCGGTGAGCACGCCGGCGGATGGGGCGTCCAGAATGCGCTGAAACAGGTCGCCGATGCCGGGGACCCGCAGCGTCGAATTGGCATCAATCTTTCCGGCCAGAGCCTAGGTGATGCGACATTCACCGGGTTAGTGCTGGACGCCATAGACTCGACGGGCATCAATCCGCAACAACTTGTATTCGAGATTACCGAGTCGGCGGCCGTGTCCTACATCTCGGAAGCCGTCCACTTCATCAACGCCCTGAAGTAAGTCGGCTGTCGATTTGCGCTGGACGATTTTGGCACCGGCATGTCGTCCTTCGCCTACCTGCGAGACCTGCCGGTCGATCTGCTCAAGATCGACAAGCGTTTTGTGCAGGCTTGCCCCACCAGCCCCGTCGACCGCGCATTAGTGGAGGCGCAGGTCAACATCGCGCGCGAACTTGGCATCGAGACCATCGCCGAGGGGGTCGAAACCGCCGAGCAAGCGGCCGCGGTGCACGCCATCGGCGTCATGTACCAGCAGGGCTTTCTAGTGGCCGACCCAAGCCCGCTGACTTAGGTAAGCATTTCCTTACAGACATATCAGCCATATGCCGACCTTGCCGCGCATGTGGTGCGCCGTGGTTAGAGGCACATCCAAGATGGTGCAATTGCCGACACGTGACGATCCGCACCACGACTGTCTGGGGGAAGATTCCAATGACCATTTCTGCCGTTCGCGCAGGCTCGAGCATGCTGCTCAGCGCGCTGTTTTCAATCACGCTACTCGCAGGCTGCAGCAGCAGCGACGGGGGCAGTGATCCTGTCGGCGGCAACCCCACCGACCCGACCGATCCCAACACACCCGATCCGATTGGTGACGTCGAGCCGGGCACGCCGACCACCAAAACGGTCATGGTCGGAGACGACGAACGCTCGTTTGTGATCTACGCCCCGAGTTCCTCAAGTAACAAATCGACCAAGATTGCCGGTTTGCCTGCCGTCATCATCTTCCACGGCACGACGCAGAACTCGGACACGCCGTTTAGCGACAGCGGCGGTGCGAACCTGGAATGGCTGGAGATTGCCGAGGAAGAAGGCGTGGTGCTCATCGCACCGAACGGATCCAATCTGTTGACTGGATCGCCTGAAGGCGACCTGCAAACCTGGAACAACTGCGGATCGACTCCGATTTCCGGCCAGTCGGACGACATGGCCTTTGTCGATGTTCTGCTTGATGTACTGGTTGAAGCTGGCATCGACGAGAACCGGATCTACGCCACCGGCGGCTCGAACGGCGGCAAGTTCTCTTATCGTGTCGCCATCGAATTGTCCGACAGGATCGCCGGCATTGCGGCCTTCTCGGCCACGCTTGAAGTCGGCGCAGAATGCGGCATGCCAACCGCGCCCGTGCCGACCATGATCGTGAATGGCACGATGGACCCCATCCTCATCGCCAGCGGCGTCGCCGGCGTGCTGACGGCGCAAACCAGCACCGAAGACACCGTCGCGTACTGGCGGACGGCGAACGCCACATCGGAGACACCCGTCGAAGCCGGTGACCTGCCCGACTCAAACCCCGATGACGGCAGCACGATTACGCGCATGCGGTATGAAGGCGGCGCCCCCGTCCTGTTCTATCAGGTCAACGGCGGTGGACACTACATCCCTAGTCAGGACCACGACTTCGCCACGGCATCGCTGTTCATCCCAGCGTTCGGACGACAGAATCGCGATGTGGAAGGTGCGCGCGAAGCCTGGGCATTCTTTAGCGAGCAGTAAGCACTCACAGGTACAGAAAAGGCCGCTTTCTAGCGGCCTTTTTTATGATCGTCGATTTGGAGCGGGTGATGGGAATCGAACCCACGTATGCAGCTTGGGAAGCTGCCGTTCTACCATTGAACTACACCCGCGAGCCGTCCGCGCAAATCGCTCGTCGATGCGCGGGCGTAGTTGGCCCGAGTCCAGGATTTTCGTCAACCCACCCGGCCGCAACACCGATGTGTCCAGGGCGGAACTCTGCGGGCTTGATACTCTCCAACCCCACGGATGGAGGAGACCCATCCGACCCACTTCGCGCAGGGATGTCGCATGGCAAAACCGTTCAAGATTCTTCTGGTCATTCTCGGCTTGTTGGTCACGCTGGTCGTGGTCGCCGCCATCGGTCTGGTCGTCACGTTCGATCCGAACGACTACCGCGATGACATTGAGCAGGTCGTCGAGGAGGCGACCGGACGAGACCTGACGATGAGCGGCCCACTCAGCCTGTCGATCTTCCCGTGGCTTGGCGTTGAAACCGAAGATGTCGCATTAGGCAATGCCGAAGGATTTGGCAACGAACCCTTCGCGCAGATCGGCTACTTCGGCGTGAGCGTTCGTCTGCTGCCGCTGCTGGAGAAGCGAATCGAGATCGGCACCGTGCGCCTCGACGGCATGCGCCTGAATCTCGCCAGAGACGAAAGTGGCACGACCAACTGGGACGACTTGATCGAAGCCTTTAGCAGTGAGGACGCCGAAGCGCAGGAGGCGCCCGAAGAACCACCGGCAACAACGGAAAACGGCTTCGCGATCACCGACCTGTCGGTGGAAGCCGTCGAGATCGAGGACGCGGCGGTCAAGTGGATCGACGCCATTGCGGGCCAGAGCATCATGCTCAAGGACTTTGCGCTGTCCACCGGGCGTATTTCACCCACGGCCACGCAACCGGTACCGCTATCGATGAACTTCGTCGTCGAGGTGCAAGAGCCGAAGACCACACTCGCCATCGACCTGGTGACAAAACTCGTTGCCGATACCGATGCCAGCCAGTTTGCAGTCGAAGGCCTCAACATCGAGGGCACGGCGTCGGGAGATGCCATTCCGGCGGGCAAGCAGCAGTTCAATCTCTCGGCCGACGCAAACTTCGATCAGGAAGCCGGCGTGTTGAAACTGGCGGACCTCGTCCTGCAGGCCGCTGGCGTCACACTCCATGGCTCGCTGGACGGCTCTGGGCTGAACACAGAGCAACCCAGCTTCACCGGCCAGATCACCTCGGAGGCGATCAACCCACGAACCGTGATGCGAGCATTGGCGATCGAACTGCCGGAAACCGAGGACGACAACGTACTGAAATCAGCCGGGCTTGATGCGCGTTTCGCGGCCACCACGCAGTCCGCGGAGCTGCGCAAGCTCACCGTGACGCTGGACGACACCACACTAACCGGTACTGCTGCCGTCACGGACTTCGAGACCCTGGCCATGGCGTTCAATATGGACGTGGACCAGTTCAATCTTGATCGCTACCTGCCGCCCGCCGGCGAGCAGGATGAAAGCAGCGGCGAGGATTCCGAAAGTAACGGCGACATCAACGCCATCGAGTTGCCGCTGGATGCGCTCGAAGGGCTGAATGTCGATGGCCGCTTCGCGATCAAGGAACTCATCGCATCCGGCCTGACGTTCAACGACGCCACCCTGATCGTCAAAGGCAAGCCCGGTCAGCCTTTACAGCAATCGCTGACGGCGCAAGCCTACGGTGGCGATGTCAAGATCGAAAACCGCGTCAACGGAGCCGCCAGCCAGGCGCCCAGCTATCGCTTCCAAGGCTCTCTGGACCAGCTGCTGTTTGGCGACTTGCTGCAAGACCTGATTGACAAGAACTGGCTCCAAGGCAAGGGCCTCGTCACCTATGACCTGACCAGCCAGGGCCGCACCGTGGGTGATTTGCGTCAACACCTGAGCGGCACCCTCAAGTTCGGCTTGTCAGACGGCGCGATCAAGGGGATAGACATCGCTCGCGTGCTCACCGCCGCCGAAGCCAAACTCCGTGGTGCGTCGGCCGATGCCGAGTCAGGTGGCGAAACAAAATTCAACCGCTTCGGCGGCTCGATGAACATCACGAATGGCGTCGCGAAAACCACGGACTTCAGCGCCGGTGCGGATAACCTGACGGTTTCGGCCACGGGGTCCGTCAACCTTGTCGCCATGACGCTCGATTACGCCGTCAAGCCGGTGCTCACGGCCGCACCCGGTGGCTCCAAGCTCAGCGCACTCGTCGGCAAACCGATTCCCGTTACCGTCACCGGCCCGGTGAGCAGCCCCAAGATCGGCATCGACATCAAGGGCCTGCTGAAAGCAGAAGCACAACAGCGTCTGGGCGAGGAAAAAGCAGAACTGAGAGAGAAGGCCGACGAGGAAAAGGCGCGCCTGGAAGAGAAGGTCGAGAAGGAAAAAGAGCGCGCCCGCGAAAAGGTCCGGGATAAGCTCGGCGACTTCCTGAACCGCAACAAATCGGACGATAACGCTGAACAATCGACGACTGACGGCGGCGGCTAGCGCGCTGACGATTGCAAGTAGCGCGATGGCGGCCGATGTCCAGTCGCTACATGTTGACCACAAGGACGGACGCCATGCGGTTGACATGACCGTCCAGCTCGACGTCGACGCCGCCGACGCCTACACCGTGCTCACCACGTTCGACAAGCTGACCGAGATCAATCCGGCCGTTCAGCGCGTAACGGTGCGTGAGCGCATCAGCACCCGCGAAGCCGTTCTGGAAACCGAGGTGCAGGTCTGCATGCTGTGGTTCTGTAAGCTGCTGCTGCAGGTTCAGGACATGCGTTGGCAGCCCACGGACAATGCCGGCGGCACGCTAGTCGCCCAGGTCCGGCCAGCCGAGAGCAATCTGCGCTACGGCCAGGCCGAATGGAGAATCTGGCCCTGTGAAGCGCATAGTTGCATGCGTTTTGTCGCCGAGATCGAGCCCGATTTCTGGGTGCCGCCACTGATTGGCCCCTGGGTGATTCGCCGCAAACTGGAACAGGAAGCCCTACAGACCTCGGAGGGGATCGAACGCCTTGCCAAGCAGCTACGCTGAGCGATTGCTGGCCTGGTTTGATGACCACGGCCGTCAGGATCTTCCCTGGCAACACCCGCAAACGCCCTATCGGGTTTGGATATCCGAAATCATGCTCCAGCAGACGCAGGTCAGCGTGGTCATCGGATACTTCCAGCGATTCATGGAGCGCTTTCCGGACATCAAGACACTGTCCGAAGCGCCGACCGAGGACGTGCTGTCCCTGTGGGCTGGCTTGGGCTACTACGCCCGCGCCCGCAACCTCCACAGCGCTGCCAGGGTCGTAGCCACTGAGTTTGGTGGCCAGATGCCCGCCACGCTCGAGGGCCTTGTCAGCTTGCCAGGCATTGGTCGATCAACGGCTGGCGCGATTCTTTCGATGGGATACGGGCAGCGCGCTGCCATCCTGGACGGCAACGTCAAGCGGGTGCTCGCCCGGCATGAAGGTATCGCAGGCTGGCCTGGGCAATCTGCCGTGGCCAAAACCTTATGGGCTGCCGCCGAAGCCCGTCTCCCAGATCAGCGGTTCGGCGACTTCACCCAGGCCTCTATGGATCTCGGAGCCACGCTCTGCACTCGTCATCAACCCGCCTGTCTGCATTGCCCAGTCAGTCGCGACTGCAGCGCGCGGCTCACCGACCGGACCCTCACCCTACCCACACCAAAGCCCAAGGCACGGCGCGGCCACCGGACCTCCTACCTGTGGTTGATCCGCGATCCGCAAAACCGCGTGCTCTTGGAGCGGCGCCCCCCCACCGGGGTTTGGGGCGGACTTTGGTCGTTGCCGGAATCAGACGCCCTGGAATGCCCAATTCGCTTGGTCGACAGTCCTGCGCCGACCGAGGGCACCCCCCTGCACCATGAGCTCTCGCACTTCACCTGGGAGCTCAAACCGGTATCGGTTCACGGCACGGTTTCACTCGCGGTGCAGGACAGCGACAATAGGCGCTGGTACCCGGCAAATGCCCTACCGGGCCTTCCCGCACCGATCCGCCGCCTGATCGAACTGGACCAGAACACATGACCCGCACCGTACACTGCGCCAAGCTAGACGCTGACCTGCCCGGCCTTGACCGTCCCCCTGTGCCCGGCGAACTCGGGCAGAAGATCTTCGAGAACGTCTCCAAGGACGCATGGATGCAATGGCTGGCGCACCAGACCATGCTCATCAACGAATACCGCCTGGCGCTGGCCGACCCCAAGGCCCGTGATTTTCTGACCAAAGAGATGGACAAGTACTTCTTCGGCGGCGAATTAACCGAAACCGGCTACGTACCACCGTCAGAAAACGGTTGATTTTTAGGCCTCTTATCGCTTTAATACGCCACCGCTGCGACGCTCGGTGATCCGCTCCCCGACAGCAGCGTCGTTCGATGCCTTCGCCTCTCGCAAGCCATCGGCCGCTAGAAAATCCTGATGGCCAAGTAGCTCAGTTGGTAGAGCAGTGGATTGAAAATCCTCGTGTCGGTGGTTCGATTCCGCCCTTGGCCACCATCTTTTCTGCAAACACCCTGTGTCGAATCAGCCGGTCGCCCAGTCTGGCGCAAGCCCGTGCTTCTTCGACAGGCGGCGCTGCTCGTGCTCCGACAAGGCATCCCACACGGCTCGAACTTTGATGAGTTCGGGCCAGTGCAACACTAGGCCGAAAACACTGTCGGCCCAATCGTGGATGTTCTGAAGCAACTCGGCGAACTCGATCGGGTCTAGCCCGCGCAATGATCTCGCCCTCGGCGTGCTGAACGGCCCGACCGGCTCCATCACCTGCCCGAGAAAAGCGCGTGCGACAAAGTCGTGCATCTGCTGCGCTGAGAAGCCGCAGCAATCACCCAGGCAGATCATCCAATTCCAATACAATTGGTGCTGCGAATTGAACTGCCCAGCCGACGGACGATGGCTGTGGCCATGGTGTCGTGGCGCCAAGGTATGTTGCTCAACTGCCTTTAACATCCGTGTGCTCCCGTAAGCGGAAGTTCAGCGTCGCGCTTCGCGGCCGCGTCCTGCGTCGCAAAGAGGCCTGTTCGTCGCGCCCATTGCCGGCGGGCGGGACAGAACCCTAGCGGCAACGGCGTCGATCTTGCTTGCGCCGCTCCAGTTCAACCATCCGAGAGTACTGCGACCAGCATGACCAATAAAGCCCGACTGCCCCGGCACTCGCTGTTCGAAGACCTTTTTGCCCTGGTTTGCGCTGCGGTGCTGGTAGGCATGGGCATTTACATGATGAAGCTCGCAGGCCTGCTCACCGGCGGCACGGCAGGCCTTGCTCTTAGCCTGAGCACTATCGCTCCGGTCAGCTTCGGCCAAGTGTTCTTTGTGATGAATCTGCCGTTCTATCTGCTGGCGATCAAATCGCTGGGCTGGCGGTTTGCGACCAACACGCTCGTCGCGGTGACCAGCGTGTCGATTTTTGCGGACCAACTCGACCATCTCATCCGCTTCGAGCACCTGAATCCAGTGTTCGCAGCCATCGGCGGCGGCGTGCTGGTCGGGATCGGCATGCTCATCACGTTCCGCCACAACGCGAGCCTCGGCGGAGTGGGCATCCTCGCGATCCATCTGCAAAAGCGCTACGGGGTTCGCGCTGGCAACGTGCAAATGGGTGTGGACTGCGCCATCGTGCTGATCGGGTTCTTTCTCGTCTCGATACCGATGTTGCTGCTGTCCATCGCCGGGGCGGTGGCCATGAACACCATCATCGCAGTCAACCACAAGCCTGGGCGCTATCAGATCGTCTAGACACCCAACCGGCCCTCCGCGAGGATCGCGTTCGCCAGCGTGGCCGTGGTCCAGACCCTCGCAGACCTTTCCACCAAAGTCGCCGGCGCCACCAATGCCGCACGCGATGCTTCTACGTGCCCCGCGCGGCACAAGTCAGCGATATCTGACACCGACAGTGGCAGGTGCACGACATCCTCAGGCGCACCAGACGTTTAGGCTGGGCACAGCCGCACGGCGATCACATCGCTGATCGTGGATTCTCCACATGCGGCCTCGAATATTGATTCGCTGCTCCCCAGGACATTGCAATGACCCGACGGCTGACCGTGTTCGCGCTGTGCGCGCTACTTTGTGCGTGTGGTTCCGATGTCGGCGATCGCGTCGGTGAAGCCGTCGACCGGGTAGGTGAAGGCGTGGCCAACGGCGCCGATCGGCTCGGCGACGCCGCGACTCAGTTGACCGGCCGTCTGGCAGAGGCACGCGACCGGGCTTTGGAGGGCCTGGATCGCGGCGTCACGCGCACTCGGGGCCAGTATCTCGACCCCGTACCCGGCACGCTGTCCTACGAAGTCACGCTCCCGTCGCACGGGCTGGACCGCACCGTGCGGATCATCCAGCCCGAGGCTCCGGTCGCCAGCGCACCGGTGCTGGTCGTGCTGCACTACTCCGGCGGCACCAACGAAAACATGGCCAACCTGACCCGAATCGGCAGGCTCGCGGCTGACCACGGCGTCTGGATAGTGCTACCCGATGGCATCGGGGGCCAGTGGAACGATGATCCGGCTGCCCCCTCGTCCGTGGACGACATCGCGTTTCTCGACGACGTCATCGCCATGATGATCGCGGATGCGCCGATCGACCCATCGCGCATCACCATGGCCGGCATGTCGAACGGCGGCTTCATGGCGGCACGCTACGCCTGCGAGCGTGCCGAGTCGATCGCCGGTTTCGCGTCGGTCGTCGGGTCCATGCGCAACGCGTTGGCTCAGGCGTGCCAACCAACCGTGCCGGTACCGATGCTGCTAGTCCGCGGCACCAGTGACCTGATCGTTCTGTACGCCCGTCCGCCCGGCATGCTGTCGGCTCAGGATATGTTCGAATTGTGGGCCGGGTTCAACGGATGCACCGGCGACGTGACCGTCGAGAGCCTTCCGGATACCGTCGACGACAACACTCAGGTCGAACTCCAGCGCGCCGATGGCTGCGTGGGCGCGGGCGATACGCGTCTATACGCCGTCATCGGTGGCGGCCACGCATGGCCGGATATCGACCCCTATACCAGCATCACAACCCTTGCGCTGGGCCGCATCAGTCGCGAGTTCGCCGCCACGGACCTGATCTGGTCCTTTCTCGAGCCGCTGAGCCGGTAACGTCCGCTAGCCCACATCGCGCACTCATTTTGTATGGCGCCTCAGCTCAGGACGAACGGTTCGAAACGCTGCTTGATATCGGATCTATCGGCTCGAATACCAATTTTCGTCAAACGAGCGAACCCGCGCTGAACCTCACCACAGGCCCAAAGAAAAAGGGCTCAGATGAACATCACCTAAGCCCTTGATAATAGTGGTAGCTAGGGGCGGACTTGAACCGCCGACCCCAGCATTATGAGTGCTGTGCTCTAACCAGCTGAGCTACCTAGCCACCGGATCGCAGCGCGCGGGTCGCTGCGCTGCGAGGCGCGAGATTTTAGTCACTTTGCTCCCGCCCGTCGAGTGCAGGCGGGCAGAATCTCAAACGTTGAAGCGGAAGTGCATCACGTCGCCTTCGTGGACGATGTATTCCTTGCCTTCCAGACGCCAGCGACCCGCTTCCTTGGCGCCGGCTTCACCCTTGTAGGCGACGTAGTCGTCGTAGCCGACAACTTCGGCCCGGATGAAGCCTTTTTCGAAATCCGTATGGATGACACCGGCGGCCTGCGGTGCGGTGGACTGCTCACGCACCGTCCACGCCCGCACTTCCTTCTCACCCGCTGTGAAGTAGGTCATCAGGCCCAGTAGTTGGTAGGCAGCGCGGATCACGCGATCCAGACCGGGCTCTTCAAGGCCGAGGTCGGCCAAGAACTCGCGGCGATCATCCGCATCGAGTTGTGCGATTTCGGCCTCGATCGCCGCGCAGACGATCACGACCTGGGCGCCGACCTGTTCCGCATAGTCCTGAACCTTGGCGGTGTAGTCATTGCCCGCCAATCCATCTTCGTCGACGTTGGCGATGTAAAGCATTGGCTTGGCGGTGATCAGGTGCAGATCACGCAGTGCGAGGCGATCATCGTCGCTAAGCTGAGCGGACCGGGCGGGCGATCCGTCGTCCATGTGGGCCTGCAACCGCTCCAGCAGCGCGACTCGGGCCTTGGCCGCCTTGTCGCCGCTGCGGGTGTGTTTCTGCGCGCGCTCGATGGCCTTGGCCACGGTGTCCATGTCGGCCAGCACGAGCTCGGTTTCGATGGTTTCGATATCGCGGACTGGATCGACCGAGCCGGACACATGCACCACGTCCGGATCTTCGAAGCAGCGCACGACGTGGGCCGTGGCATCGGTCTCGCGGATATGGCCGAGGAACTGGTTGCCCAACCCCTCGCCTTGCGAGGCTCCGGCCACCAGGCCGGCGATATCGACGAACTCCACGGTGGTCGGGATGAGCTTCTGCGGCTTGGCGATCTCCGCGAGCCGATCAAGGCGAGCATCCGGCACCGGCACAACGCCCACGTTGGGGTCGATGGTGCAGAACGGATAATTCTCCGCGGCGATCTCTGCTCGGGTCAGCGCGTTGAACAGAGTGGACTTGCCGACGTTCGGCAAGCCGACGATTCCGCATTGGATACCCATGGGCTTTGGCCTCTAGTCCTCAGATTTGGTGTGGAGTTGCTGGATGGCGCGATCCCAGCCGCGTTGCAGCATGACCTGCAAGGCGTCGGCGGATCGATCAATCGATCGATCCAGTTCGATCTGCTCGTCGGATGTCGGTGGCTTGAGCACGTAGCCAAGCACCTGATCACGATGCCCCGGATGACCAATACCCAGACGCAATCTGGCGAAATCGGCCCCGCAATGCTGGATCGCGCTGCGCAGCCCATTGTGCCCGCCATGACCGCCGCCGCGCTTGAGTCTGGCCGTGCCACAAGGCAGATCCAGTTCATCGTGGGCGACGAGCAATGATTCGGTGGGAAGCTTGTAGAAGCCGGCCAGTGCCTGCATGGACTGGCCGCTCCGGTTCATGAAAGTCAGCGGCTTGACCAGCCACAGCTTCTGCCCGCCGAGCGTAGCCTGAGCCAGCTCGGCGTTCATCTTCTTGTTCAGTGACAAGCTGACGCCCGCTTGGGACGCCAGCCTGTCAACCAGCCACCAGCCCGCGTTGTGTCGCGTGCGGGTGTAGTCGGGCCCGGGGTTGCCGAGCCCGATAATGGCAGCGATGGACGCTGTCACAGGACGTAATCAGTCTTCCGATTCGCCCTCGCCGTCAGCGGCTTCACCACCTTCGGCGTCTGTCTCGGCGTCTTCGTCAGACTCCTCAACGGCGACGCGGGGCACGTGAACGGCCGCCACGGTCCAGTTTTCGCCATGCATCTTCGCCACCGACTCAACGCCTTCCGGCAATGTCAGCTCTTCGAGATGAATCGAATCGTTGATGTCCAGCGCGGAGACGTCGACTTCGATGTACTCCGGCAGATTCTTCGGCAGACATTCGATTTCGAGTTCATTGCGCTGGCGATCGAGCACGCCGCCGCTGTTCTTGATGCCCGGTGAGGTGTCCTCTCCGACAAAGTGCAGCGGCACCGTCATGCGCATCGCCTGACCAGCCACTACGCGCATGAAGTCAGCGTGCAGAATCTGCGCCTTGGCGGGATGACGTTGCAGGTCCTTGAGCACCGCGTTTTCGGTCTTGCCGTCCACATCGATGCTGAGGATGTGCGAGTAGAACGCCTCGTGCTCAAGATGGCGCAGCATCTCGTTGTGATCGATGCTTAGCTGCACCGGCTCCGATGCGCCGCCATACAGGATGGCCGGCACTCGGCCCGAACGACGCAGACGGCGGCTCGCACCCGTTCCCTGCACAGTTCGAGTTTCTGCATGGACGATAAAGTCCTCACTCATGGTGTTTCTCCAGTGGTCTTCAAATGCGCCTGCGAACCCCGCGACCAGGCGTTCGCAAGCAGGGGGTCAATCTAGTCGACGTACAGCGAGCTGACGCTCTCTTCATTCGAAACCCGCCGGATCGTCTCGGCGAGCATCGTCGCAATATGTAACTGCCGGATTCGCGGCGACGCCGCCGCCTCCGGCGACAGCGGGATGGTGTCGGTGACCACCAACTCATCCAGCACCGAATTGTTCACGTTCTGCACGGCCGGCCCCGACAGCACCGGATGTGTCACGTAGGCCACGACCTTCGAGGCCCCGTGATCCTTGAGCGCCTGCGCAGCCTGCGCCAAGGTGCCCGCCGTATCGACGAGGTCATCGACAATGACGCAGGTCTTGTCGCGGACGTCGCCGATGATGTTCATCACTTCAGCAACATTGGCGCGCGGACGGCGCTTGTCGATGATGGCCAGATCGGCGTCATCCAGGCGCTTGGCCACCGCGCGAGCGCGCACGACCCCGCCGACATCGGGCGACACCACGATCAGGTCTTCGTACTTCTGCCGCCAGATATCCCCCAGCAGCAACGGCGATGCGTAGACATTGTCCACGGGCACATCGAAGAAGCCCTGAATCTGGTCGGCATGCAGATCGACCGTCAGCACGCGATCCGCGCCCACGGTGCCAACCATGCTGGCGACCACCTTGGCCGAGATCGGCACCCGGGCCGAACGCGGGCGCCGGTCCTGCCGGGCATAGCCGAAATACGGCATGACGGCGGTAATGCGTCCTGCCGATGCACGATGCAACGCATCGACCATCATCAGCAGTTCCATCACGTTGTCATTGGTCGGCCAGCAGGTCGGCTGAATCACGAACACGTCCTTGCCGCGGACGTTTTCCATCAGCTCGACCATTACCTCGCCGTCGGAAAACCGGCCGACAACGCATTTACCGAGTGGCAGCTTGAAGTTGTCGGCAACTTCTTGCGCCAGCACCGGGTTGGCGTTGCCGGTGAAAAGCATCAAGGAAGAGTCTGTCATCGCTTCGCCTGTGGACGGATGTTACTGCTGCCACGGCGTCCGGCCGACCCGTGTCGCGCCCCGCCGAAACAGGGGTTTGTATCGCTTGTACCACCGCGTATCGAGCCATGAATGCTCTCTTGCGGCCGTACTCGCCTGCCTGCGCAGGCGAACTATATGGCTGGGGCGGCAGGATTCGAACCTGCGAATCACGGGATCAAAACCCGATGCCTTACCGCTTGGCTACGCCCCACTATCTCGTACTTCGCGAACCGACAGGTTCGCCCGGTCGTCGTCGAGTCGCCTCGATCCGGACCGGATGCCGCAGTGCCAACCACGCCAGCGCGCCGGCAATCGTTCCAATGCCGTCGCTGCCACCGCCGCGTTGTCCACGACGACAAAGACCGCGCTCCCCGTTCCGGACATGCGCGGTCTTCCAAATTCTTTCAGCCAATCAAACACTTCTGCGACTTCCGGCACCTGCGAAAGCACCACGGCTTCACAGTTGTTGAGCGCATTGGCAACCATCTCGGCGACGTTTCCAGACCGCGAGAGGGCCGACATTTTGGTAAGGGGTTGATTCCTTGTCAATTTGGGATCGCTGAAGATTGCCGCGGTACTGACATGAACGGGCGGGACGATCACCAGAAACTCCGCATTCTGAACGCGAATGGGCGCAATCTGCTCGCCCACGCCTTCTACCCAGGCAGGTTCGGCATCGATAAAAAACGGGACATCTGCGCCCAGCTGCAAGCCCAGATCACGCAGCGCCTCGGCGCCAAGGCCTGTCCGCCACACCGCGTTCAGGGCCACGAGCACGGTGGCTGCGTTGCTCGATCCGCCTCCCAGCCCGGCACCGGCCGGAATCTGCTTGTCGATCTCGATGGTCACGCCGAAGGCGGGCCCGCCTGAGGCGTTCGCGAGCTGACGCGCTGCACGGATCGCCAGATCATCCTCGGGCGCAATATCCGGCAAGCCACCAGCGCGCTCGATACGTTGATCGCCGCGACGGTGAATCGTGATCGTGTCGCAAAGCGTGATCGGCACGAATGCGCTTTGCAGGGCGTGATAGCCATTGTCGTAACGGCCGGTGATGTGCAGGCAAAGGTTCAGCTTTGCGGGCGACGCCCAACGCCCGAGATTCATCCCCTGCGACCTGCGGCAACCGGCAACGACCAGCGATCGACCAGCAGGCGCCAACGGGTCTCGCCGTTGTCCACGGTCAGCTTTTGCGGCATGTCGAGCCCGACATCAGTCTGCTGATAGCTTTCGTATTGAATGGTCCAGCCCGACTGCTCCAAATGCTGCAACTGCCCCGCGCTGTTCACCGTCACCTGTGCGGGTACGCCGTCGATTGGCAAACCCAGCGCCCAGTTCTTAAGCCCATGCAGCGGCAGCGTCCAGCCATAGGCTTCGCGCAACACGGTCTCCGGATCAGTGGTCACCCACGTCCCGTCCGCGTTACGAATCTCGACGCGTTCGGGCACGCCGCTCAAACGCGTCGCGCCGGCGCCGAATGGCCCGGCGACATCAATCACGAACTGCTCATGCCCTTGCTGCCAGCGCACGCGGCCGGAAAACCCAAACAAACCGGTCGATGCGATACGCCCGCTCAGTGTCCATTGCGACAGCGAACGCAGTGCCGCCTGCCGTTCGACCCAGGCGACACGGTCGGGTGACTGCGCCTCGGGCTGCGGCCAGTGGGCACAACCGCCAAGCATCGCGATCAGCGCGACGGCGGTGCATCCGCGCAGCGGCAGAATCCGCCGAAGGGTGGCAAGCATGAGAGGCCCGGCGCGGCCGACTAAGGCGATAGCCGGGTGATGGTTTCCTGCAGAGTGCCGTGTTCAGGGTGCTGCGCGAGCGCGGTGTCCCAAACACGGCGGGCCTCGTCACGCTCACCCATCTTCCAAAGAACCTCGCCCAGATGTGCGGCGATTTCGGGGTCACCAAGCGTGTCGTAGGCGCGGCGCAGGTACTCCGCCGCGGCATCCAGATTCCCCAGACGGAATTCCACCCAGCCCATGCTGTCGATTACGGCCGGATCATCTGGCCGCTGCTCCAACGCACGCGCGATGTACCCCCGAGCCTCGGTGTATCGATCGGTGTGGTTGGTCAGGATGTAACCCAGAGCATTGAGCGCGCGCGAGTCGTTGTCGTTCAGCGCCACCATTTGTCGCAGGTCGGCAATGGCCTGATCGATCTGACCCAGTTGCTCATGCGCCAGCGACCGTCCATAGAGCAGATCGGGCTCCTGCGGATAAGCCGCAAGCCCCGTGGAGTAGATCTCCAGAGCGGCGGCGGGCTGGCCGGATTGCAGCAGGATGTCCGCTTCGACCAGCTTCAGTTGCAGATCCATGCTGGGGTTGATGCGCGCCAGGCCTTGCAGGTAGGCCTGGGCCTCCTCCACGTGACCGCCCTCGGCCATCAGATAGGCGCGACGGGTCAACGCATCAGCCTGATGCCGACCACCGGCGACCCGGCGATACCAGCCACGTGCAGCGTCCAGGTCGTCGCGCGCTTCGGCGATCCGTCCCAGGTAGTACGCGGCGTCGAAGCGCTGCGATGGCTGCTCGATCAATTCAAGGAAATGTTTTTCTGCCAGATCCAGGTTCTGACGATCCAGCGCGAGCAAGCCTCGCGCATAGCGGGCCTCGGGATGCTTGGGGTCTTCCTCGAGCACGCGGTCCAGCTGGGCCTCTGCGAGTTCCAGCGCATCGGCCTCCAGCAGCAGCCGAGCCAGCGCAAACCGGACATCCGCGTTGTCGCCCTTGTTCACCAGCGGGTCGATAACGGCGATCCCTTCCAATACTCGTTGCTGCTTGATCAGCACACCGGCTTGAAGCAGCGTGGCCTCGGTCCAGTCCGGGCGGAGTTCCCGCGCGCGCTCGGCCGCCTGCTGGGCGACGGCCCAGTCCTCGACATTCATCGCCACCAGCCCCAGCGCATAGTGCGCATCGGCACTCTCCGCGTTGGCCTCGACCAGCGGCTGCATGATCGCCAGCGACGGGCCAGCCTCAACGTTGTCGCGCACCAGCGTCGCCGCGACCGCGCGCAAGGCTTCCCCTCTGCGTTCCGGTTCGGCCGCGACATAGGCCTTCGCCATGTCCAGAGCGGTGTCGTAGGAGCGCGCCCGCACGGCCACGCGGAATGCCGCTTCCTGCGCCTGCACGTTGTCGGGTGCTGCGGTGCGCCACAATTGCGACGCCTGGACTGACAGCGCGCGATTGTTGCTCGCCAGCGCATACCGGGTCGCTTCCTTGGCGATGTCAGCCTGTCCCGTCAGGCGGGCGGCTTCCAGGTATTCCTCGGCGGCGAGCGCGAGGTCACCCCGGTCGCCGGCGACCTGGCCGGCGAGCACGTGGTACATCGCCTGGGCTCGTTGTGGCAAGGGCTCGGCAGGGGGCGCGGCCGGCCCACCGGCAGCTTCAAACAAGGCGTTCAGACGATCGCCCGGCTCGGGCGCAGACACGCACCCGGCCAGCAGGGCCACCGGTATCAGCGTGACGAGAATTCGCTGTATCAACATCGTGCTCCTTGGCGCGGCCGGATGATCATACCGGAAGGCCGGCACCAGCTTGGTCGTGAGGACGGGCGATCCGGCCCGGTTATGCGACGGCGTCGCTTGTACTGACCACAGGGCATCGCGGACAATTCCGCGCTTCCCCGACCCCGCCCGCGAATGCCCCTTCTTGTCCTCGGTCTCAATCACGCAACCGCTCCGCTGGAGTTGCGTGAGCGTGCAGCGTTCGCGCCAGCCGAGCTGGACGGCGCGCTGCGTGATGCCCGCAAGGTTGAGGGCCTGGAAGAAATCGTGGTGTTGTCCACCTGCAATCGCACGGAGCTGATCACCAGCGGCCAGCACAGCATGGACAGCCTCGCCCAGTGGCTCGGCACCCGATCAGCGATCGACCTGGACACCCTGAGCGGCCACGGCTACCGCCTGGAAGAGACCGAGGCCGTCCGGCATGTCTTCCGCGTGGCCGCCGGCCTGGACTCGATGGTGCTCGGCGAGCCGCAGATTCTCGGCCAGGTCAAGCAGGCGTTTTCTGATGCCGAAACGGCCGAGGCGGTCGGGCCGACCCTGCGCCGCCTGTTCCAGAAGGCCAATGAAGCCGCCAAGCGCGCGCGCTCGCAGACCAGCATCGGGCGCAATCCGGTGTCGTTTGCCTTCGCCGGTGTGCGGCTGGCCGAGCAGATCTTCGAAGATGTGACCCAGCAGACCGCGCTGCTGATCGGCGCCGGCGAGATGATCGACTTGTTCGCCGCGCATCTGAAAGCCCGCGGGCTGCGGCGGCTGTTGTTCTGCAATCGCACCGCGGCCCGGGCAGAGAAACTGGCGCACCGGCATGCCGGCGCCTCGGTCCCGTTCTCGGAACTCGAGGCTTACCTGCCGGATGCCGATCTGCTGATCAGCTGCACCGGTTCACCGACCCCGATCGTCACCCGCGCGGCGCTCAAGCAGGCGCTCAAGCGCCGTCGCCGGCGCCCGGTCTGCGCGCTGGATATCGCCGTGCCTCGCGATATCGAACCGGCCGCCGGCAGCCTGGACGATGTCTATCTTTATGCCGTCGACGACTTGCAGGCGATTATCGACCGCAATCAGCAGGCCCGGCGTGACGCCGCAGAAGAGGCCGAGGACCTGATACGCCAGCATGTCGATCAGTTCATGCATTGGGTGCAGACGCGGAATGCCGGCGCCGTCGTGGGACAATTGCGCAAACAGCTGAATCGCGAAGCCGACGAACTGACAGCCGCCGCGCTCGGGCAGTTGGCCCGTGGCGAAGATCCGGCTCAGGTATTGCCGCGCCTGGCCCACAGTCTGGGTCAACGCTGGCTGCACGCTCCCAGCCGGGCGATCCGCGAGGCAGCCCCCGAAGACCAGCCCGCGTTGCAGGCCACGGTCAAACGCCTGTTCGATCTGGACAACGACGCATGAACCCGAAACTCGAACGCCGCCTCGAACAGCTGGTCGAGCGCCACGAAGACCTCAGCCATGAACTGAGCGACCCCACCGTCATCGGGAATCAGGACAAGTTCCGCCGGCTCTCGCAGGAATACGCCCACCTGGGCCCGCTCACGGACGCCTTTTCCGCTTGGCGCGCCTCGGCATCGGAGTTGGAAGAGCTGGACGTGATGCAGGCCGACAGCGATCCCGATGTACGCGCCATGGCCGAAGACGAGGTCGAGTCGGTGACGAGCAGGCGCGCCGAGCTGGAGCGCGTGTTGTACGGATTTCTCGTGCCCCGTGACCCGCACGACGACTCCAACCTGTTCCTGGAGATTCGCGCCGGCACCGGTGGCGATGAAGCCGCCATCTTCGCCGGCGATTTGCTGCGCATGTATCAGAAGTACGCGGAAACCCGCGGCTGGCGCGTGGAGCCGCTGGCACAAAGCCATGGCGAACATGGCGGCTACCGGGAGGTGATCAGCCGCGTGGTCGGCGCCGGCGCGTACTCGCGGCTCAAGTTCGAATCCGGTGCGCACCGGGTGCAGCGCGTGCCGGAGACCGAATCGCAGGGACGAATCCACACCTCGGCCTGTACCGTCGCGGTGCTGCCGGAGCTCGACAATGTCGAGGCCGCCGACATCAACCCCGCCGAGTTGCGTATCGACACCTTCCGCGCCAGCGGTGCCGGCGGCCAGCATGTGAATAAGACCGACTCGGCCATCCGCATCACCCATCTGCCCAGCGGCATGGTGGTCGAATGCCAGGATGAGCGCTCACAGCACAAGAACCGCGCCAAGGCGATGGCGTTGTTGCAATCGCGATTGCTGGAGATCGAACAGAGCAAGCAGGCTTCGGAGCAGGCCGCGTCGCGCAAGTCGCAGGTCGGCAGCGGTGATCGCTCCGAGCGCATCCGCACCTACAATTTCCCGCAGGGTCGGGTCACCGATCACCGCATCAATCTCACCCTGTACAAGCTTGCCGAGATCATGGAAGGCGCGCTGGATCAGGTGATCGATCCGCTGCTGGCCGAGTACCAGGCCGAGCAACTCGCGGCGATTAGCGACGACGCATGAGCAGCTACGGCGCATTGCTGCGACAGGCGGAAACCCGTCTCAACAACGCGATGCAGGCCCGCCGCCTGCTTGAAGACGCCGCCGGCCGCTCCGCCGGCTGGCTCATGGCGCATGCGGAGGATGCAGCCCCCGATGACATCGCCCAGCGGTTCAGCGACTGGGTGCAACGCGTCGAATGGGGCGAGCCGGAAGCCTATGTGTCGGGCGTGACTCACTTCTGGAAACTGCGGCTGCGGGTCACCCCGGATGTACTCATCCCGCGCCCCGACACCGAGACCCTGGTAGAGCAAGCCCTCGCCCTGGGCGACGGCCGCCCGCAGCGCGTGCTCGATCTGGGCACCGGCAGCGGCGCCATCGCGCTGTCGCTGGCCATGGAACGGCCCACCTGGCAGATCGTTGGCACGGATGTCTCCGAGGCCGCTCTGGATGTGGCCCGGCGCAACGCCCTCGACTGCGCGCTCAGTGGCGTGCGCTGGTATTCGGGTGACTGGTTTCAGGCGCTCGACGCCATGCATTTCGACGGCATCGTCAGCAACCCGCCGTACGTCGACGCCGCCGACCCCGCGTTGGCGGCCGACGTGTTGAAGTACGAGCCACCCGGCGCGGTCATCGCGGCTGATCAGGGCCTGGCTGATCTGCGCAGCATCATCCAGCGCGCGCCGGACCACCTGAACCCGCATGGCTGGCTGGCGGTGGAACACGGCTACCAGCAAGCCGGGGCAGTCCGCGCGTTGTTCGAGGCAGCCGGTTTCGGCGACGTGACCTGCCAGCGCGATCTGGGCGGGCATCCCCGCGTCACCAGCGGCTGCCTGGCTTGAGCGCGGCTGCCCGCTACGCCCGGCAAATTGTCATGCCGGTGATCGGCGAGGCCGGACAGCGGCAGATCCATGACAGCCGTGTGGTGATCATCGGCCTTGGCGGCCTGGGCAATCCGGCGGCCACCTACCTCGCAGGCGCCGGCGTCGGCCAGCTTGATCTGGTCGACTACGACACGGTCAGTTTCAGCAACCTGCACCGCCAGTTCCTTTACCGCGAAACCGACCTCGGACAGCGCAAAGCCGAGGTCGCGGCACGACAGCTCGGCGCCTACAACCCGGACATCGAGCTGCGCCCGCATGCGACACGGCTTGGCGACAAGGTCTTCGACAGCTTGCTGCCAGGTGCGCAGGCGGTGCTGGATTGCACGGACAATTTCCCGACCCGGTTCGCAATCAATGCCGCCTGCGCCCGGCACCGTGTGCCCCTGGTGCTAGGCGCCGGCATTGGCCTGCAAGGACAGCTCGGCGTGTTCCGCCATGATGTGCCTGCGGCCGGTTGCTACCGCTGCCTGTTTGACGAGGCCGGCGACGCCGCAGAAGCCTGCGAAGACGCCGGGGTGCTGGGTCCGCTGGTCGGCATGCTCGGGGCCTGGCAGGCCTTCGAAACCTTGCGTCTGCTCATCGATGAAGCCGCGCCTGAAAGCCACTGGCTGCATTTTTCGCCGGAAACCCGGACAATCCGGGCTCACGAGATCCCGCAAGACCCCGCCTGCCCCCACCATGCCTGAACTCCAGACGTCCGATGATGTGCTGCTGCTGCCGCGCACGACAGCCATCACCCTGATGCACACGGCGCAGCTGTCGCCCGACCGCTCGGTCGCCGGCATCATCGCCCTGCGTGACAATGTGCCCGCCGGTCTGCTGCCCTGCGCCCCGGAGTCCGCGCCGGCACTGGAGCAGGCCTGCCAGCAGGCGGCGCAGACCGGCGGCGTTTTCGCGGTTTATTGTTCCAAGCCCACGGCCGCTGCGGAACCGATGGATTTGCCCGCCGCGGTGCTGGATATCGCGAGCCGCCACCCCCTGCTCATCGTGTCCTTGAACACCAAGGGGGTGTTGGAGACACGAGCCTGGACCCACACCGATTCCGGCTTTATCGAGCGGGAACTGACGGCCATCGAGCCGCCGACTGCCGCCTGAGACCACGAGACCCATGCGCCTCTCACAATTTCCGATCACCACAAGTAAAGAGACCCCGGCCGACGCGGAGATCATCAGCCATCAGCTGATGCTGCGAGCGGGGCTGATCCGTCGCCTGTCCTCCGGCCTGTTCACCTGGATGCCGCTGGGCCTACGCGTGCTGCAGCGGGTGCAGACCATCGTCCGCGAGGAGATGGAACGAGCCGGCGCGGTGGAGCTGCTAATGCCCAGCATCCAGCCGGCCGAACTCTGGGAGGAATCCGGCCGCTGGTCAAAAATGGGCCCGCAGATGCTGAAGATGCGGGATCGCCATGATCGCGATTTCTGCTACGGACCGACGCACGAGGAGGTGATCTGCCACCACGTGCGTCAGGACCTGAAATCCTACAAGCAATTGCCGGTCAATTACTTCCAGATCCAGACCAAGTTTCGCGACGAGATTCGTCCGCGTTTCGGGGTGATGCGCTCACGCGAATTCCTGATGAAGGATGCCTATTCCTTCCACATCGACCAGCCGTCGCTGGAAGCGACCTACCTGGCGATGCGCGAGGCCTACACGCGCATTTTCGATCGGATCGGTGTGGATTTTCGCGTGGTGCAGGCCGACTCTGGCGATATCGGCGGCTCACGCAGCGAAGAATTTCATGTGCTCGCGAACGCCGGCGAGGATGAGCTGGCCGTGGCCCGCGATGGCCAGTTCGCCGCCAATGTCGAGGCTGCTGCCACCCTGCCGCCCGAGGCAGCACGCCCTGCCCCCGTCTCGGCCATGCAACAGGTGGAAACACCGCATTGCAAGACGATCGAGCAGGTCTCGAACCATCTCGGACTATCACCCAAGCAGTGCGTCAAAACCCTGCTGGTCATGGGTCGCAACGACAAGCCCCTGGCCCTGGTCATCCGTGGCGATCACACGCTCAACGAGATCAAGGCGGCGAAGCATCCTCTGGTGCGCGACCCGCTGACGCTGATCGACGAGTCTGCCGCACGCGCAACCGTCGGCGCCGGATTCGGCTCCGTGGGTCCGGTGGGGCTGAGCCTGCCGGTGATCGTCGACCATGCTGCTGCCGCGCTGGCGGATTTTGCCTGCGGCGCCAACGCTGATGGCATGCATCTCATCCATGTGAACTGGGGCCGCGACCTGCCGGAGCCGGAGGTTGCCGACCTGCGCACCATTCGCGACGGTGACCCCAGCCCCACCGGTGAAGGCCCGGTGCAGCTCGTGCGAGGCATAGAGGTCGGCCATATCTTCCAGCTCGGCCGCAAGTACACCGAGGCGATGAACGTGACCGTGCTCGATGCCGACGGTCGTGAAGTGCACCCGGAAATGGGCTGCTACGGCATCGGCGTCTCGCGCATCGTCGCCGCCTGCATCGAGCAATGCGCCGACGACAAGGGCATCGTCTGGCCCGCATCCATCGCGCCATTTTCGGTGGTCATCGCGCCGATTGGCGGCAAGAAGAGCGACCGGCCGATCCACCGCGCAACCGAACTCTACGAAGCCCTGCTGGAGCGCGGCATTAACGTCGTGCTCGACGATCGCAACCTGCGGCCCGGCGTCATGTTCGCCGATCAGGAACTGATCGGCATTCCGCACCGCATAGTCGTCGGCGATCGCGGCCTGGATCGGGATGTACTGGAGTACAAGGCCCGCGATGCGGCCGACGCCACCGAGATCGCGAATACCATCGATGCCGTGCTGGCCGCGATTAGCGACTAGCGGTCTGCTGGCCGCTGCGCTGGCTGGCGGCGCCGCCCAGGCGCAGGTCCTCGAACCGGACCCCGGCGTGCGCGCCGCGCTGATGGATGCAGTATCCGAAGCCGACAGTTTCGAGCATCCCTTCGATGCCGAGGTCTGGCTGCTGGACATGTCCACGCGGCTAACCGCCTACAACGCCGCCTACGACGACGGTCTGGACATATTGCGGGTCGCCCATCGTGAAGCCCTCCGTGCAGAGCTTCCACCGGAACTGGTGCTGGCCGTCATCGACATCGAAAGCCGCTTCGACAAGTTCGCGATCTCCCATGCCGGGGCGCTGGGACTGATGCAGATCATGCCTTTCTGGCTGGACGAGATCGGCCGCCCCAACGACAACCTGTTTCAGGTGGAAACCAACCTGCGCTACGGCTGCGCCATCCTCAAGCACTACCTGGATCGGGAAAACGGCGACCTGACCCGCGCGCTGGCCCGGTACAACGGCAGCCTCGGCAAGACCTGGTATCCGGAACGCGTGCTGGAAGCCCTCTCCAGTCGCTGGTACCAGCGCTAGGGCAACCCTGATCTATGCACACCACCAAGACCGCGTCGATTGTTCATTCCTGCGCACGGATCGGCCCCACCCGCACCTCGCCGGCCCGCAAGCCGCCCGATTCGCGCAGGGCCTCGTAGGTGGCATCGACGGTCGGATGCTTCGGAATATCCAGATCCATGCCGGTCCGCAGCGCCGATGGGCTGGACAGCCGGTCGCTGTTCGCGCGGTAGATCAGTGGCCACAGAAACCCGTTGTCATAGATCTCGGGCCGGGCAGCGATGCCCCACAAGGTGTCGCCGCGAGTGACGCGGTAGACAATCTGCGCCAGGCGCGCGGATTGATTCAGATAGGCGAGCAGGTCGTAGGCTCGTCGCCCCTCGCCATTGGCCAGCGCGGCGTCGGCTTGGCGCAGCTCTCCGGCCTGCGCCTCGCCAAGGATGGTACGCACGCCAACCGCCTCGCGTTCCGCGCGTGCCAGAGCAATGAAACGCAGGTTCAAGGCGGCTTCGGCCTGCGCCTGCGCCGCCCGGGCCAGACGATTCGCCCGCAGAACCTGACCCAACCGCATGGCCGCCTCGCCACGCTCAAGCAGCGACCGCGCATCGTCCACATCGGCATTCCGAGCCTCTGCCTCGCGGACGGCCCGCTGCGCTGAGGACAAGGCGGCGCCCACCTGTACCGGCTGCACGGGCACCACGGTGGGAAGAACCGGCGCCATCTGCGCGCTCGCCGCCGGTGTACCCGACGCGGCGCAACCACCGAGCCAGGCAGCCGCCACCACGACCGGCAGCATCGCTGCATATCGCCGATGGACAGACCGCTGATGAATTTGAGTTGCCCGCATGGGCGGGTATTCTGCCGCACCCACGCGACCTGCCGCAGCCTGCCTACGCCATGAGCACACGCATTCTCGTTCTGTACTACTCCCGCCATGGCGCTACGGCGAACATGGCCAAGCACGCCGCACGTGGCGTGGAGGCTGTCACCGATTGCGAAGCTTGGCTGCGCACGGTGCCGGAAGTGTCACCCGATTTCGACGCCTCCGCCGAGGATGTCCCGCCGACGGGAGCGCCCTTTGTCGAACGAGCCGATCTGGCGGACTGCGATGGCCTGCTACTCGGCTCGCCGACGCGCTTCGGCAACATGGCCGCGCCACTGAAGTACTTTCTGGACGCCACGTCCGGCGACTGGCTGTCGGGCACGCTGGCCGGCAAACCGGCCGGCGTCTTCACCTCCACCAGCTCCTTGCATGGGGGACAGGAAACCACGCTGCTTTCGATGATGCTGCCGCTGCTACACCACGGCATGCTGCTCTGTGGCCTGCCCTATCAGGAGCCGGGACTGATCAAGACCACGGCAGGCGGAACACCCTATGGCGCCTCGCATGTCGCCGGCCCGCAGGGCGAGCGGGCGCTGGATGACATCGAGATCGAGCTGTGCCGCGCACAGGGCAAGCGGGTGGCAGACATCGCCCGCCGGCTCGCCCGATGAGGCGCTGGAGCCCGATGGCTCGCGCCCTGGCGCTACTGGGCTGGGCCACCACGATGATGACCTTGCTGCTGTGGTTTGGCTGGCGCTCGACCATGCCCTATGGCTGGGGCATTGCCATCGTCCTGTGCCTGCCGCTGGCGCTCGCCGGGCCAGGCCTGTGGAAGCGGCGTAAGTACACCTATGCCTGGTGCAGCCTGCTATCGCTGGCCTACATGGCGCTGGGACTGATGGAAGTGTTCGCAACATCGGTGGGCCGAACCCCGGCGATGCTGCACCTGCTCTCCACCGTCGGGCTGTTCCTGGGCTGCGTGCTCTACCCGCGGCTGTACAACCGCGAGCAGACTGGAATTAACGCGGTTCCAGCAGCTCCCGCACCAGAGGAATCGTAACCTCGCGCTGCGCCGCCAGGCTGGCGCGGTCGATCGCCTCGACCAGCGTGATGACCGCCGCCGCCGAACGCGACACGCGGCGCAGCACGTAGCGGGTCACCGACTCGGGACAGCGCAGGCCACGGGCCGCCAGGCGTTGTTCGAACAACATGCCCAGAGCGCTCTCGTCCAGCAGTTCCAGCCGGTGCAAGGCCGCCCAGCGCAGCCGTGAACGCAGATCCGGCGTGACGAAACCGGCGGCGTCCGGATGCCGGGACAGGCTCGCCACCCAGCGGCCGGACCCGGTGCGGGCCTGATCGATCAGGCGCAACAGCGCCAGTTCCCAGGCTGCCTCGCCCGCCACGGCGTCGACATCATCCAGCCCGACAAAATCCAGACTGCCGAAGGCATCGAGAATCTCGGGGCCGTGGTCGATGAGCTGGCGCAATGGCAGCCAGGCGCAGCGACCCGGCTGGCGGCTGGCCGCCTGCAGCAAATGCGTCTTTCCGCTGCCCGCTGATCCGATCAACACCAGCGCGTCGGCGCCGTGAGCGAGGGCATCAAGCACCGCGGCATTGGCTCCAGGAACAAAGCTGGCGAACTCGGTGGATTCAGCGAGTTGCAGACCCAGCGGAAGCTGGGGGATATTCACGTATCCCCGCGATAAACGCCGCTGGCCAGCCATTGCCGTGTGGCGAACCGCACCAGAACGGCGATCGCCGCCGCCGCCGGCAAAGCCAGCAACACGCCGACAAAGCCGAACAGTTGGCCGCCCGCGAGGACGGCGAAGATCACCGCGACCGGATGCAGGCCGATGCGATCACCCACCAGCAGAGGCGTCAGCACGGTGGATTCAAGCAACTGACCGAAGCCGAACACCACCGCCACGCCCACCAGCGGCAGCCATTCAGCCGACTCGATCAATGACGCCAGCACGGCAAGCAACACACCGACGATGAATCCGAGGTAGGGCACGAAGCTGACCAGTCCGGCGATCAGGCCGATCAGCAACGCCAGGTCGAGTCCGACAATCCACAAGCCGATGACGTACACCAGCGCCAGACAGACCATCACCAGCAACTGCCCGCGGATAAAGGCCGACAGCACGTCATCGGTTTCCAGCGCCAGCTCGCGGACAGTCGGCATCCAGCGGCGCGGGATTAGCTCGGCGATGCGTGCGATCAGACGATCCCAATCCCGCAGCAGGTAGAAGGTGACGACCGGAATCAACGCGAGGTTCCCGACGACCGCGACCACCGCGCCCCCGGATTTGGACAACGAGCCCCATAGCCCGGCTGCCAACCCGCCAGCCTGGCTCCAGTGTTCGGTGGCAAACTGGCGCAGACCGCTGATGTCGAGCCGGAATCCTTCCGGCAAGCTGATTCCGACCGCGGGGAGCCAGCGGTTCTGAATGGCGTCGAGCAGATCCGGCACGCGCCGGCTCACGGTGACGACCTGATCCTGCAACATCGGCACCAGCAGCAATCCGAGTATCACGGCGACCAGTGTCAGCGAGGCGAACACCATCGCCACGCCGGCCGTCCGCGGGATGCGCATCGCCTCCAGCCGGTCGACCAGCGGATCACCGAGATAGGCGAGTCCGGCCGCGAAGACGAAAGGCGTCAGGATCGGGCTGAGCAGCCAGACGCCGACCAGCAAACCCGCCAGCGCGGCGATACCCACCGTCATGCGTGCCCGGGACGTCATCGGTTCAGGCTGTAGTTCATCGGTCCGCCGGGGCCGAGAAGATCGGTCGGCGTCGCATAGTCATCGGCCACCAAAACGCGGCCGAGTTCGATCGACTGGCGCAACTGTTCGCGCGACGCCGTCGTGTGAAGGCGGTAGACGAGACGGCCCGAACCGGCCTGGACCAGCGCCACGCCCGACACTGGCGGCAAGTCGGTCAGAAAATTCAGCACCCGGCCGTAATCGTCGACCGAGCGGACGCCGGTGACAGCCAGTTCCACGCGATTGTCGGCACCCTCCACGGTGCCGCCACCGATGCCGTATTGCGCCAACAGGCGCTGGCCCAGCGTCTGCGCACCCGTCGCCAGCAGGGCGTCCAGTGACGAATCCGTCTCCTGCCAGCTCCTGTACTGGCGGCCGCTGTCCAGCAATGCCCAGCGCGCCGACCACAGGCTGCCGCCGCGCTCGATGCGCCCCACCAGTACCTTGGCGGGGTCGTAGCGGCCGGAGGCCTGCATGATCTGGTCCGTGAACAGGCCCTGGATGTCGGCCGCCTGGATCGCCTGCTGGTCGGCCAGATCCATGCTGGGGAAGACGACCGGCAGGCCCATGCGCGCAGCTTCGGAAACAAATGCCTGGATTTGCTCGCGCGCCTCGCCACTGACGATCTCGCCGCGGTCCAGGGTCAGCCAAACCAGGGTTAGCGGGCGTCGCGGTGGCCAGGGTGCGAACCCCGCGTCGCGCAACAACATTTGCACCGCCCGCGGATCGAACTCGGCGATGAATCGGTACTCGGTCGGCCGGGGTTCGGTTGGCCGCGCTTCGGCGTCCGGCGTGGAGTCCCCGATCGGCGCGGGCGGCGCGGGCGGCGGCGCCACAATCGGCTCGAAACGATAAAGCGTCACCAACGCCTGGGCGCGATCCAGCAACAACCCGGACTGTGGGGCCTGTAGCACGCCGTCCGAGCCCATGGCCTTGACCAGCACCTTGGCAAAGACCTGCCGCAGCGCCGCCTGCCGCGTCGACTCATTACGGTCGGTGGTCACCACATCGGCCTTGTAGAGATCGGGCACGACAACGGAGGCCGCAAGGGCCACGCTCGGAAGGGCCAGCCACACGGCCAGCACGGTCAGATAGATCAGGCGCATGGTTTACAATTGTACCGACTCCCCGCTGCAGACACGCGCTTTGCTGACGGATCGACCGGCGAACCGGTGATCTCCTGCTCGGGTTACATCGATTGCTCACGGGATCCCTCCCATGTCTGGACTCACCTACCGCGATGCGGGCGTTGATATCGATGCCGGCAATGCTCTTGTCGATGCGATCAAACCGGCGGTGGCCGCGACGCAGCGCCCCGGCGTGCTCGGCGGCCTCGGCGGCTTTGGCGCCTTGTTCGAAGTGCCCATCGACCGCTATCGCAAGCCGGTGCTGGTATCGGGCACCGATGGTGTTGGCACCAAGCTGAAACTGGCCATCGAACTGGGCGATGTCTCCGGCGTGGGCATCGACTTGGTCGCGATGTGCGTGAACGACATCTTGGTCGGTGGCGCCGAACCGCTGTTCTTTCTGGATTACTACGCCACCGGCAAACTGGACACCGATCAGGCCGCCACGGTCATCCGCGGCATTGCCAAGGGCTGCGAACTCGCTGGCTGCGCCCTGGTCGGCGGGGAAACCGCCGAAATGCCGGGCATGTACGCCAGCGGCGATTTCGACCTCGCGGGCTTTTGCGTCGGCATCGTCGAACGCGATGCGATTCTCGATGGCAGCCAGGTCGCACCCGGCGACGCCATCATCGGTCTGGCCTCCTCCGGGGTGCATTCCAATGGCTTTTCGCTGGTGCGCAAGCTGATCGAGCTCAGCGGCGTCGACCTCCACGCCTCGCTACCTGGCAGCACGACAAGCCTCGGCGCCGCGCTGCTGGCACCCACCCAAATCTACGTGCGCAGCGTGCTCGACATGCTCGCCCGTTCCGAGATTCACGGCATGGCGCACATCACTGGCGGCGGCCTGCTGGAGAACATTCCCCGGTCGCTGCCGGCGGGTTGCCAGGCCGTCATCGACACCGCCACCTGGCCTCGCACACCCCTGTTCCAGTGGCTGCAACAGGCCGGAGATATCGATTTCGAGGAAATGCACCGCACCTTCAACTGCGGTATCGGCATGACCCTGATGGTGCCGCAGGCGGCGGTCGAAACCATTCTCTCCATCGCCGGAGAACACGACATCGATGCCTGGACCATCGGCGAGATCGTGGCCGGCGAGCGCGAGGTCCTGCTCAAGGGATGACTCACCGCGAACCGGCGCGACTGGTGGTGCTCATCTCGGGAACCGGTCGCAACCTCCAGGCCTTGATCGACGCATCGAAGCGCGGCGACTTGGGCGCGCAGATCGTCAAAGTCATCTCCAACCGGCCGGCCGTGGCCGGCTTGGCCCGAGCGGTGGCTGCCGGCATCGCCACGCAGACCATCGATCATCGCGGTTTCGACACCCGCGAGGCCTTCGATGCGGCGCTCGGCGATGCCATAGCCGCGGCCGCACCAGACATCGTTGCACTGGCGGGCTTCATGCGCATTCTGACCGCCGACTTCATCCGGCGCTTCGAAGGCCGCCTGCTGAACATTCACCCGTCGCTGCTGCCTAAGTATCGTGGCCTGCACACACACCGGCGGGCGCTGGAGGCTGCGGACCGATGGCATGGGGCGAGCATCCATTTCGTGACCGAGGAACTGGACGGTGGGCCCGTGGTCCTACAGGGCCGGATAGCCGTCGAGCCCGAAGACACAGAACAGACGTTGGCCAGACGCGTTATGGAGGAGGTCGAACTGCTGATCTACCCGGCCGCGGTGCGCTGGATGGCGGGTGGCCGTCTGCGGCTGCAGGACCACCTGGCCTGGCTAGACGACACCCGGCTCCAAACTCCCGTTCAATGGCCGCTCGACGATGCCGCCCCCGATTCAGTGAACCCGTGACGACAAGGATTTGCGCCATGATTCGATCGATACTGATTGCCGCGACCCTGCTGTTGAGCGCACCTGTGCTCGCGCAGACGGCCGCCTCCGCCGAAACCGCTGCGCCCAATGCGGCATTCGCGCCCTGGAAAGCCTCCTACAGCCTCACTCGCGGCCCGCTCACGCTAGGGCATGCCGAATTCGAGTTGACCGCCGGCGAAACCGAGGGCTGCCATGTCTACCGCTACGATGCCAAACCAGTCGGCCTGGCAAGACTGTTCATCGGTCAGCTACACGAAACCAGCGAATTCTGCGTACGGGATGGCGAAATTCGCACCCAGCGCTTCGAGTTCCGCCGTGATGACGAACCCGAAGACAACTTTGTGCTGCATTTCGACTGGGAGGCGCTGACCGTGACCGGGCCAGGCGACAAGGAACGGCAGATTCCGGAAGACGCCATGGACCGCCTCGCGATTCAGCTCGCGGTGCGTGATTTGCTGGTCCGTCACCCCGAGACGCTACCCACCGAGCCGCGCAATTTCACCATGATCGAGGACGACCGCATCAAGACCTACACGATGCAGGTCAAGGGCCGCGAAGTCGTCAAGACGCCCGCAGGCGAACTGGACGCCATCCGCGTGGAGCGGGTCAAAGACGCGAGCAAGACCACGATCTTCTGGGTGGCACCGGAGCTTGGCTACATCCCGGTACGTGTGGAACAGCGCAAGAACGACTCCGAGGTTCTGTCGATTGCCTTACGCAACCGACCGGAGACCACCGCCCTGAACACCAGCGAGGCCGCGCAGTAGGAACGTGGGTGGTAGATAGAAACACGCCCCTGACCGCCATGTTCCGGTGGCTGCTGCGTGCGACCGGTGTGGCATTGGTACTGCTGCTTGCCGCCGCCGCCGCGCTGAAACTCGTCTACGGCGGTGGCGCCGAGTTTCCTGATCGCAGCACCGAGCCCGCGCTGCCCGCCGCCGCGCTGGAAGTCGTCGCCACGCTCGATACCCCGCCAGGGAACATCGCGGTGTCCGCGACAGGCCGCGTATTTCTAACCCTGCACCCGGAGGCCCGTCCTGACGTCAGCGTCATCGAATGGGTCGATGGGCAGGCCAGGCCCTGGCCATCGGCCTCGTTCCAGCATCCGAAGGGCGACGCGGATGGTTTCCGCAATGTGCTGGCCATACGCGTTGATGGCCAGGGCCGGCTGTGGGCGTTGGATAACGGCCATCACGGTCTGCTCCACCCGGCGTTATACGGCTTTGATCTGGCATCCGGAAACCTGGTGCATCGCTACCGCTTCCCCAGCGAACTAGCCCCGCTGGGCTCACACCTGAATGACTTTCAGGTCAGCCTGGACGGCCAAAGGATTTACATCGCGGATGCCAGCCTGTTCCGAAAAGACCCCGCCATCGTGGTCTACGATATCGAGCAACAGCACGCCCGCCGCGTGATTTCGGACCATGAAAGCGTGGTCGCCGAGCGTTACCTGCCCCAGGTTCAGGGACGCCGGATGGAAGCCTTCGGACTGGTTGCGATCCGGCCCGGCGTGGATTCCATCGCGCTCTCCCGTGATGGCAGGTGGCTGTACTTCGCCCCCATCACCAACAATCACCTGTACCGGGTTGCCACCCGCTATCTCGATGACCCCGCCCTGGACCCGGCCACGGTCGCCAGTCGCGTTGAGCGCTATGCGCTGAAAACCATGAGCGATGGCATCACCACCGATGATGCCGGCAACGTCTATCTCTCGGACCCGGAGCACTCAGCGATCATCGAACTCGATCCGGAGCGGGAACTCACGACGCTGATCCGCGACGAACGGCTGCGCTGGCCGGACGGGTTTTCCTTTGGCCCGGACGGCTGGCTGTACGTCACCGGCTCGGCGCTGCATCAGGTGATCGCGCGACCCGCCGAATCCATTCCCGCCAACGCGCCCTATCCCGTCTATCGCTTCAAGCCCGGGCCGACCGCTGCGGCCGGTCATTGACGGCCCGACGTTAGCGCGAGTTAGGTCTTGGGCAGCGTGACGCCGAGCTGGCCCTGGTACTTACCCTCGCGGTCTCCGTATGAGACTTCGCAGATTTCGTCGGATTCGAAGAACAGCATCTGCGCCACACCTTCGTTGGCGTAGATCTTTGCCGGCAGGGGCGTGGTATTGGAAAACTCCAGGGTCACGTGGCCTTCCCACTCCGGCTCCAGCGGCGTGACATTCACGATGATGCCGCAACGCGCATAGGTGCTCTTGCCGAGGCACACGGTCAGGGTGCTGCGCGGGATGCGGAAGTACTCGATGGTCCGCGCCAGGGCGAAGGAGTTCGGCGGGATGATGCAGCAGTCGCCCTTGAAGTCGACAAAGCTCTTTTCGTCGAATGCTTTGGGGTCGACGATCGCCGTGTTGATGTTGGTGAAGATCTTGAACTCATCGGCGCAGCGCACGTCGTAGCCGTAGCTGGACACGCCATAGGAAACGATCCGCTGGCCATCCACGGCCCGCACCTGCGCGCCGGCAAAGGGCTCGATCATTCCCTGCTCGGACGCCATGCGCCGGATCCAGCGATCGGACTTGATGCTCATCGTTCGCGTGCCTTTCCTGAAATCTTGGTACCAAAAAGGGTCTGGAGATCAGTCATCAAGGATGACGATCTCCGGGAATCTTGCGCCTTGGCCCTGCACACGACCGGCCAATCCAGCCGCCGTGCGGCGGGCGATGTCGCGGTACGCCCGCGCGTTTGCCGAATCCGGATCGGCGAGCACGGTCGGGTGTCCGGCGTCGGCCGCCTGTTGGATGGCGGCATCCAGCGGCAAGTGCCCCAGCACCGGCACGCCGGTGGCATCGGCCAGCCGCTGCCCGCCGCCTTCGCCGAAAATGTGGCTCACTTCACCGCAGTTGCCGCAGCGGTGAAACGCCATGTTCTCGATGACGCCCAGCACCGGCACCTGCACCTTGCGGAACATCTCCAGGCCTTTTCGCGCATCCAGCAGCGCGATGTCCTGCGGTGTGGTGACGATCACCGAGCCGCTAACCGGAATCCGCTGAACCAGCGAAAGCTGGGTATCGCCGGTGCCGGGGGGCAGATCGATGATCAGGTAGTCCAGCTCCGGCCATTGGGTTTCTGTCAACAGCTGCTGCAAGGCCTGGGTCACCATGGGGCCGCGCCAGATCGTCGGCTCGGTCACGTCGATGAGATAGCCGATCGACATCGTCGCCAGCCCATGCGCGGCTACCGGCAGCATGGTCTTGCCGTCAGGCGATTGCGGGCGCTCGCTGGTGCCCATCATGCGGGGCTGGCTGGGGCCATAGATATCGGCATCCAGCAGGCCAACCCGTGCGCCGTCGGCCAGCAGTGCCAGCGCAAGATTCGCCGAAACAGTGGACTTGCCGACGCCGCCCTTGCCCGAGGCCACCGCCAGAATATTGTGGATGCGCGGTAACGGTCGCAGACCACGCTGCACCGCGTGGGTGCCGATTTCGGTGGTCAGGCTGACCGCCACCTCGTGGCCTGCTGCCTGCGCACAAAGCCCGCGCAGATGGTCCAGCGTGGCGCTGTGACGGTCGCCAAGATAAAAACCCAGCACCAGTTCGACGCGCTGGCCGTCGTTGGATCGCACGGCACCGGCGCTGATCCAGTCGGCGTCGAGATAGGGAATCGGGTCGGCCGCGAGTGCGGCTGCAATCGCCTCGGTCGAAATGGTGACTACTCCTGCTTGGCTGCGGACCCGCGGCTGCGTCATCCGCCCGCCGCGGCTGGCGCGGGAGTGTATCACCCGGCCGGGCCGTATCCGGCCTCGGGTAAACTGGGGGCCATGCATCGAACAACCGCTCGCGACGCGACCCGGATCAGCGTGAACAAAGCCTGATGTTTCGATTCCGTCCTCGATCCATGCTCACGCTCGTGGCCACCGGGTATCTCCTGGTCGCCATGCCGTTAATGGTCGCCATCCCGGTCGCCTATCGCTCGGTGGGCGAACTGACGAACCAGTCACAACGACTCGTCGCCGACACAGCCTCACTGGTGGACCTCGGCGCCGCACTGGGTGACCAGCTGGATGCTCTCGACCGTATCGCGCGGCAATACGTGATTCTCCAGGACGACGAAGGCCTGAGTCTGGTGCACGAACGCATCGCCACGGTGGAAAACACGCTAGACGCCCTGGGGCTTTTCCCGGACGCGATCTCCATGCTGCCGCTGATCACCATTCGCGAGACCATCGAGCGTCTGCCCGAGAAGCTCGCAGGAGGCCTGCCTGGCGCCAAACCGGCCCTGGCCGACCTCGGCAATCTGAGCCTGCATCGACGTAGCGTCGTGCGCGAGATCAATAGCTACGTGGATCAGGAAGTGCGCGCAGTGAACGAACAGGCGGACCGCGCACGCCAGCAACTGGCACTGCCCACCGTTGCGCTCATCCCGGCATCGATCGCCCTGGCGATTATTTTCACCTACCTGACGGTACGTCCGATCCGCCAGTTTTCGGTTGCGATCAATCGCATGGGGCGCGGCCGCCTGGATCAACCGGTCGTGGTGGAAGGCCCGGCCGAATTGGTCGAGCTGGCCCATCAACTGGACTGGATGCGTCAACAACTGCTCGCCATGGAGCAGGAGAAGGATCGCTTTCTCCAGCACATGTCCCACGAACTCAAGACCCCGTTGTCCAGCTTCATGGAGGGCCTCGCATTACTGCATGACGGTGTGGTCGGCACGCCCAGCGACGATCAACTGGAGGTGCTGGAAATTCTCTCGGTGAGCGCCGATCAGCTCAAGCGCCTGATCGAGAACCTGCTGAAATTCCACGCCTGGGCCGATGCGACTCAGACCCCCGACATGGAACCGATCCGGCTACGGGGCCTGGTGGACAAGGTGTTAATGGGCCACCGCCTCTCCGCCCGAGCCAGTCAGCTCAAGATTTCCAACGAGACGCGGGATATCGGCATCCTCGGCCATATCGACAGCCTGCAGCTGGCAGTGAGTAACCTGGTGTCCAACGCGATCAAGTATTCGCCTGAATCCGGCGAAGTGATCGTACGCGGCGGTGAGAATGAGGACGCCTGGTGGCTGTCGGTCGAAGACAGCGGGCCGGGGGTTGAACTGGCCGATCGCGAGAACATTTTTCAGCCGTTCGTCCAGGGCTCGCGCAGCGCGCGCGGCCCCCTGGCCGGAAGTGGCATCGGACTTGCCGTGGTAGCAACCTGCATGCGTAGGCATGGCGGCATTGTCCACGTAGACTCCGGCCCAAACGGCGGGGCCTTATTCACCCTGCAGGCACCAAAAACTCTATGAAAGCAGGACTCGTTGGACTCGCATTGGCGAGCAGCGTTGTGATCGGCGGTTGTGGCTTGCTGCCCGCGAATCATTCAGAAGCGATTCCCCCGGGAGCGGACGGGCCGATCGTCAGCACCGAAGCCTCGGAATCCGAGGATGGTGTTTACGGCTGCCCGGGCCTCTACACCTTCGCAGCCACGATGGCGACCTACACGCCAAGCCAGCTGGGCGCTGCCGCCGATGGGCTACGTTTTGCCCAGCAGACGGGCATTCCACCCTGCGACCGGGCCAGGCTGGCCTTGTTGGCCGCCCGCCCCGGCCATCCGGCCTTCAACGCGGCCCAGGCCGAGGTGCATTTCGCCGCCTTGTTGGACGGCGAGATCACGCTGGATAACTGGAGCCAGCGCTTCCTGATTTCGGCTCGAGATACACTGAAGGCCTGGAACGCAGAACAGCAGGCGATGAAGACGCGCCTAGCCCGCCTGGAAACGGACACGGTCGAAAAGGATCGAAAAATTCAGAGCATGAAGGAACAAATCGACGCCCTGACCTCCATCGAGCGCTCGACGGATCGGGATTACGCGCAATGAGCGCCGCGACCATTCTGCTGGTGGACGACGACGACGGCTTGCGCCGGCTGCTGTCCATGCGGCTGGGATCGGCCGGCTTCGAAGTCCAGCAGGCCGAAAGCGCCGAAGCGGCCCTGGCCAGCGTCCGGCGCGAGCGTCCGTCCATTGTCGTGACCGACCTCAAGATGGACGGCATGGACGGCATGGGGCTGCTGGAAAATCTGCGCGAGCACTACCCGGGCCTGCCGGTGATTCTGCTCACAGCGCACGGCACGATTCCGGATGCCGTCGAAGCCACGCAGTCCGGCGCCTACGATTTCCTGACCAAGCCTGTCGATCACGCCGAGCTGATCGAGCGCGTGCGCAGCGCGGTGACCCAATCGGCGCCCGATGGCGATCATGACTGGGCGGAGGAAGTCATCACAGCCAATCCGGCAATGTTGCAGGTGCTGGAAGACGCACGCCGTGTCGCCGCCACCGACTCCAGCATGCTTATCCAGGGTGCCAGCGGCACCGGCAAGGAAGTGCTGGCCCAGGCCATTCACAATGCCAGCCCGCGATCGAAAAAGCCGTTCATCGCCATCAACTGCGGCGCGATTCCAGCCGATCTGCTGGAATCTGAATTGTTTGGCCACAGCAAAGGCTCGTTCACCGGTGCGACCCGGGATCACACGGGCCTGTTCCAGTCCGCCGAAGGCGGCACGGTGTTTCTGGACGAAATCGGCGACATGCCGATGGAGTTGCAGGTCAAGCTGCTGCGCGTGCTGCAGGAACGACAGATTCGGCCCGTTGGCAGCGCCCGCTCGATCAATGTGGACGTGCGTGTGCTGTCGGCCACGCACCAGGATTTGAGCAAGGCGATTAGCGAGGGCCGGTTCCGCGAGGATCTGCTTTACCGCCTGAACGTCATCACGCTGCATCTGCCGCCGCTGGACGAGCGCCGTGAGGATATTCCCCTGCTGGCCGATCATCTGCTCGTACGCCTGACCCGCAACACCCGCCGCAAGGTGCTCGCGCCCGAAGCGCTGGAGTGGCTGGTCGGTGCGGACTGGCCTGGCAACATCCGGCAGCTGTCCAACGTATTGGAACGCTGCGTGGCGTTGGCACCGGGGCGCATTATTGATGCCGAACTCGTGCGGCGTGCCCTGGGTCAGTCGGCCCACCGGATTACGCCGCTGGCCGAAGCCCGCGACGAATTCGTTCGGGATTATCTGGTCAAGCTGCTGAAGATCGCCGGCGGCAACGTCTCGCAGGCAGCGCGGATGGCGGAACGCAACCGCACCGAGTTCTACAAGTTGCTCGCCCGCCACGACGTGGACCCGGGCGACTTCAAGGAATGATCACCGGCCTCTGGCTGCTCGGCGCCGCGGCCGTCAGCTTTCCAGCCAGTGTCGGCCAGCCGATTGAGCGTGTCGTGACCGAAGAAGACACGATCATCGACATGGCCCGCCGTTTCCGGGTCGGGTTTCAGGAAATTCGCCTGGCCAACCCCGGCATCGATCCGTGGCTGCCGGGCACGGGCCGCACCGTCGTGCTACCGGCCCAACACCTGATTCCCCGCTGGTCGGAACCCGACCTCGCCCCCGGCGAAACCCGCCTGCTGATCAATGTCGCCGAGATGCGCTTGTATGCGCTGTTTGCCGACGAAGACATTCCCGAACGGGCGCGGATCGTCAGCTTTCCCATCAGCATCGGTCGCCAGGACTGGCGTACGCCGCTGGGTTCTACGCGCATTGTGTCGCGCATCAAGGACCCGACCTGGACGCCCCCGCAATCGATCCGTGAGGAGGCACTGGAGCGCGGCGAAACCCTGCCAGACGTGGTGCCGGCCGGCCCGGACAATCCTCTGGGCCAGCATGCTCTGCGCCTCGCGCTGCCTGGCTACCTGATCCACGGCACAAACAAGCCGGCGGGCATTGGCATGCAGGTGACGCACGGCTGCATCCGCATGTATCCAGCTGATATTGCGTGGCTTTACGACAACGTGACGGTAGACACCCGGGTCGAGCTGGTGAATCAGCCCTACAAGTTTCGCTGGGACGGTGACCGGCTGATGATGGAGGCGCACTCCGCCTGGGTACCGGGCTCGCCGGACGTGAGCACGCTGGAAACCCTGGATGCTGCCCTGGCCGCCGCGCTGCGCGAACGGCCGGGCGTGGTGGTTGACCTGGACCGTGTGCGGGAGATTGCCACGTCCGCGGTCGGCATGCCCTCGCCGGTGCCATTGCTGGCCAGCCCGGACCGGATCGTGCCGGTCAGTGGCGAGCATGTGAGCACCGCGGACGACGCTCCGCTCTAACCCGAGCGTCAGGGTTCACGCAGTGCTGCGTCATCCGCGCAAGCGCACCGAGCCGACCGCTCCAACGCACAAAAAAAGAGGCGACCCGAGGGTCGCCTCCCTTCATCCGGAAGCTCTCAACCTACGAACGCAAGGTTCGACGGTTTGCGGGGAGGGGGGAGTGGCAATCGAACCCCCGGATGAAACCTGCAACATCGGTCTGACGGTGCAGCCTCACGAACGCGTTCCGCCAAAGGGCGTATTCGAGTTCCAGCCGCTAGTCTCAGAGCGCTCGCCCAGCACCAGCCGCAGCGCGCTGACCCCGCCACGGCCGATCAACCAGTACACCGCGACGGCGAGCAACACGCTCGTGTCCACCGTCACGTCGAGCACCGGAATCGTGGGCAGCAAGCCGGCAAAGGGCGCCAGCAACGGCGCCGATAGACGTCCGATCCATTCCACCAGCCCTGGCGGTAACGTGGCATGCAAGGGCAGAGCGACCAACCGGGCGATCAGTAGCGCTGCGATGGCCGCCACGCCTGCTCGAACCAAGCTTTCGGCGCCACGCCGTAACTGGTCTCGCCGGGCGTCGCGCACCGCGCGGCGAATCTGCTCCTGATGAGTGGGGCGTGATCGGCCCGACGCCCCTCGCCAGTCGCGCTCCTGTGCGCGACCGACGCTATCCCGGGCGTCGACATCCGACATCAATGACTGTTCTCGGACGGCCATGACTAGAACTCGAACCGCGCTCCGGCGGACACGGTGTCGGAATCATCCGCGAATTCCATCGCCGCCTGCAGCTTCACGCGGGGCGTCACGCCGTAACGGCCAGCCAGGCGCAGCGCGGTATCACCGTCGTCGTAGAGGTCCACGTAGCGCAGCCCGGGCGCCAGCTCGAAAGCAGTGTCTGGAACAAGCCAGCGCAGATCAGCCCGCAGGCCGATGCCGGTGTCGTCGTTGTCGCCAATCTCGACCGATTCAAAAGAAGCTCCAGCGACGATATCCAGCCCAGGCTGCAGGTTGTGATTCAGGGCCAGGCCCGCAGTCAGGCGCTCCAGCTCGTCCTGGTCAGAGATCTGACCGAACAGGTGCAAATCAGGGCTGATCGCGGCGGCACCGCCGATGCCGAAGCCATCGTAGTCGTCCCCGAAGTCGGGATCGGTATTCAGATAAAGCGCGTCAACATAAGTGTAGTTGTGCGCCAGCGCAGTTGCAGAGCATCCAAGAGCCGCAACGCCGGCCAGCTTGGCAAGACGCGAAATAGTCATTGTTGTGTCCTTGTCATTCGTCTCGGGTGAGAGGCCGCGGCCGGCAAGCCGGCCGCGGTATCCCGTCTTACTTCTGCATGGACTTTTCGAACATCCGGTTCATGCGCTCGGTGTTGGCCGCGCAGCACTTCTGCGAAGCGGCAGCCGCACCTTCAGCGCGCGCAGCACGTGCGTTGGCTTCCGAGGCCGTGCTCTGCGCGGCCACGGCCTTGCGGTCAGCGGCATCCGCGGTCTGCTGAGCCTGCTCAGCCATCGCACGGATCTCTTCCAGATCACCGGTGGTCACACAACCCGATGCACCGACGGCCAGCAGCGCTGCGCCCCCAAGCATTGCGAACTTCTTCATGGTTAGTCCCTTCACTTTATTGCTCCTGAGTAGATTGATTTACGCGATGGTCCGGCGGCGATATACCGCCATGACCACGCGCGCCGATTGGATCATCCGGCGCGCCATACGTTCTGCGTTAGATATGGACGAGGCGGTCGCCCGACACGCGGACTTCGTCGCCGACGCTGAAGCCGGAGGCCGAAGCCAGATTCACGGTGCGATTCCCACCGGATTCCATGTCGATCGTCACTTCGTACACCGTGCTGGTGTTGCGACGTTTCTCGACCTCGTTTCCGGCGACCGCACCACCGACTGCACCGGCAGCGGTCGCGGCGTCGTTACCCGAACCGCTGCCAAATTGGTGCCCGACCACGCCGCCGATGATCGCGCCGGCAACGGCACCCGCACCGGAGGTATTGCCGTCCACCTTGACCGGGGTGATGGCCTGGATCGTCCCGCAGCTAGCGCAGGCCTCGGCGACTTCTGCCGATGAGTCATTCACATCGGCAGCGTCGGCGCTCGAACCGTCCACGTCACCACAGGCCTGCAGGGAAACCGCACAGGCCGTCATCAGACCGGCAGCCACCCAGCGTTCCCATCGCAAAGCCTTGTTCGACTGGTTCATTGTTCGTTCCCTTGTTTCAAGACAAATCGGGGCGGCTGCCGCAACGCAGGTCGCATTGCCCACAGCCGCTTGCCAAGCCTCTATTGCCAGCGCCGTGCCAATCAATATTTTCCCTTTATATACAACTAGTTATATTTACAGCTATGGAGCCAACGCCCCGCAGAGTCGGCAAAAGCAGCCAAACCCGTCGCCTTTCGGCGACAAAGCAGCTCGCAAAGCAGCTTTAGTGCTTTATCGACAAGAACTTATGTTGTATCGGATCAACGACATTTCGCCGTTTGTCGGCCGCGTTGTGCCGTAACAAGACGTTTTGTCAGCGACGCCATACCTCAAGCGCCGACGGCGGGGCGCCGTGCATCCCTGTGGCATAATCCGCCGCCCTTTTTGCACGGAACCCGAGGGCCATGTCCCGCACCCTGTTCGTCACCAGCGCCCTGCCCTACGCCAACGGGCCGATTCACCTCGGTCACATGGTCGAGCACGTCCAGAGCGACACCTGGGTGCGTTATCAACGAATGGCCGGGAACACCGTCACCTATTGCTGTGCCGACGACGCCCACGGCTCCGGGATCATGCTCAAGGCAGAGGCCGAGGGCGTCACGCCGGAGCAGCTGATCGGTCGCTTCAAAGACGAACACCTGCGGGACTTTGTCGACTTCGGCGTCAAGTACGACAATTACCATTCGACGCATTCCGACGAGAACCGGGAGCTGTCCAGCCTGATCTACCGGCGGCTGCGCGACGCCGGGCTGATCGAGTCCCGTGCCGTGGAACAGGCCTTCGATACCAAACGCGGCATGTTCCTGCCCGACCGTTTCATCAAGGGCAGCTGTCCCACCTGCAAGACCCCCGACCAGTACGGCGACAACTGCGAGGCCTGTGGTGCGACCTATCGGCCAACCGACCTGATCAACCCGATTTCGGTCGTCTCGGGCGAGGCGCCGGTGCAGAAGTCCTCGGAGCACTTCTTCTTTCGGCTGCCGGCGATGGAGGCCTATCTCAAGGACTTCCTGCAATCCGGCGTGGTCCAAGATTCGGTGGCCCCGAAACTGGCGGAATGGTTCAAGGCCGGCCTCAAGGATTGGGACATCTCCCGCGACGCACCGTACTTCGGGTTCGAGATTCCGGATGCGCCCGGCAAGTATTTTTATGTGTGGGTCGATGCGCCGGTGGGCTACATGGCCAGCCTCAAGCATCTGGCAGCCCGCGATCCGAACCTGGACTTTGATGCGATCTGGGCCAAGGACTCACAGGCCGAGGTCTATCATTTCATCGGCAAGGACATCATCTACTTCCACGCCCTGTTCTGGCCGGCAATGCTGGAGGCGGCGGGCTTTCGCTCGCCCACCGGGGTGTTCGCCCACGGCATGATCACGCTCAACGGCGAGAAAATGTCCAAGTCCCGCGGCACGTTCATCACCGCCCGGACCTGGCTGGACCATCTGCCAGCCGAGCCGCTGCGTTATTTCTACGCCTCACGCATCACCGGCTCAATCGAAGACATGGACCTGGGCCTGCAGGATTTCGTGCAGATCGTGAACGCAGACCTGGTGGGCAAGTACGTCAACATCGCCAGCCGCACGGCCAACTTCATCAGCAAACGCTTCGGCGGCGTGCTGGGCACGTCCGTGGACACGGCTGTGCTGGAGCAGGTCAGCGGCGTCGCGGACGACATCGCCGATGCCTACGAAGCCCGCAACTTTGCCAAGGCCACACGCCTGACCATGGCCGCCGCCGATGTCGTCAACGGCTATATCGCCGAGCAACAGCCCTGGGTGATCGCCAAGGACGAAGCGCGCACGGACGACCTGCAGCGCGTGTGCACGACGGCGCTGACGGCGTTTCGCGATCTCAGCGCCTATCTGAAACCGGTGCTGCCGCAAATGGCCCTGCAGGTCGAGGCGTTTCTGAATATCGAACCTCTGCATTGGGGGTCGATCGGCCAGTCGCTGGCCGGCCAACGCATCAACAAGTTCAAGCCCCTGATGACCCGCATCGAGGACAAGCAGATCGAGGCCATGCAGGCGGCCGCCAAGGCGATGGCGGATGCCGCCAAGACACCAGCACCCTCCAAGCAACAGGACGACGACATGATCAGCATCGACGATTTCATGAAGGTGGACCTGCGCGTCGCCCGTGTCGCGGAGGCAAACCCCGTTGAAGGTGCCGACAAGTTGCTTCAGCTAACGCTGGATGTCGGCGAGCTCGGCACGCGCAACGTGTTCGCGGGAATCAAGTCGGCCTATGCTCCGGAGGATCTGGTCGGCAAGCTGGTGGTTGTGGTTGCGAACCTGGCGCCCCGCAAGATGCGATTCGGCCTGTCGGAGGGCATGGTCATTGCCGCCGGGGATGGCGAGGGTATCTACGTGGTCAGTCCGGACAACGGAGCCACACCGGGCTCTCGCGTGAAATAGCTGCCTTCGGGTCTCGCGGGCCATGGGCTTGCGGGATACCTGCCGGCTTGCGGACACTCAAGGTCATGAACGAATACCTGCTGATTCTGGTTGGCACCGTCCTGGTCAATAATTTCGTGCTGGTCCAGTTTCTGGGCCTGTGCCCGTTCATGGGCGTATCGAACAAGTTGTCGGCGTCCATCGGCATGGCGGGAGCGACGACCTTTGTGCTGACGCTGTCCGCGATCAGCGCCTACCTGGTCGAGACCTATTTGCTGGCCCCGCTGGGCCTGACTTATCTGCGGACAATCAGCTTCATTCTGGTCATCGCGGCAGTCGTCCAGTTCACCGAGATGGTGGTGCGCAAGTCCAGCCCGTTGCTATACGAGGTGCTGGGGATTTATCTGCCGCTGATCACGACCAACTGCGCGGTGCTGGGCGTGGCCTTGCTAAACGTGCGGCAGGCCAACGGATTCATCGAATCCGCGCTGTACGGCTTTGGCGCGGCAGCGGGGTTTTCGATCGTGATGATCCTGTTCTCGTCGATGCGCGAACGGCTGGCCGTGGCCGATGTGCCCGAGTCATTCAAGGGTGCCCCGATCGGGCTGATCACCGCCGGCATCATGTCGCTGGCCTTCATGGGCTTCACGGGGCTGATCTAGGACCATGATCGCCGCCATCATCGCGCTGACCGCCCTGGCCACCGTCTTCGGACTGGTGCTCGGTTTTGCTGCCGTGCGTTTCAAGGTCGAAGGCGATCCGCTGGTCGATCAGATCGACAAGATCCTGCCGCAGACGCAATGCGGTCAGTGCAACTATCCGGGCTGCCGTCCCTACGCCGAGGCGATTGCCGGTGGCGACGCCGACATCAACCAGTGTCCACCCGGCGGCGAGGACGGCGTGATCAAGCTGGCCGAGCTGCTCGGTCGCGAGCCCAAACCACTGAACCCGGACAACGGCGTCGCAAAGCCGCTGCCCACCGTCGCGTTTATTCGCGAGGACGAATGCATCGGCTGCACGCTTTGCATCCAGGCCTGTCCGGTGGATGCGATCCTCGGTGCCCGGCAGCAAATGCATACGGTGATCGCCGAGGAATGCACCGGCTGCGACCTTTGTGTGCCGCCCTGCCCGGTTGATTGCATCGACATGCTGCCGGTGGCCGACGAGGTCTCGACCTGGCGCTGGCCCGCACCCGAGCAGGGACAGGCCGCATGAGCACCGCCATGCAGGCGCAATGGCAATTTCCTGGTGGCTTGCACCTGGACGCCCACAAGCTGGACGCGCCGATTCGTGATGCTCGTCTGCCAACACAGCTGATCGTGCCGGTGTCGCAACACATCGGTCAGCCCGCCAAGGTGATGGTCGAGATCGGCCAGCGCGTATTGGGCGGGCAGATGCTGGCCGCGGCCGAGGGCTATGTCTCCACGCCAGTCCACGCCGCCACGTCGGGCAGGGTGGTGGCGATCGAGGATCGCCCCGTGCCGCACCCGTCCGGACTTGCGGCAACCTGCGTCGTCATCGAGACCGATAGCCTGGATGAGCAGGTGCCCGCAGACCCCGCGGACGGTTTCGCCCTGGACGCAACGGACTTGCGGAACCGCGTGCGCCAGGCCGGCGTTGTTGGTCTTGGCGGCGCGGCCTTTCCCAGCTTCATCAAGCTCAACCCCGGCAGCAATGTCGTCGAGACGCTGGTGCTCAACGGCGCCGAGTGCGAGCCCTACATCTCCTGCGATCAGGCGCTGATGGCAGCGCAGCCGGACGCCATTCTTCAGGGTGCCCGGCTATTGCTCCATGCGCTGGGAGCACAGCACTGCCTGTTCGGGGTGGAAGACAACAAGCCCGAAGCCATTGCCGCGCTGCAGGCCGCTGCCGATGCACTGGGTGACGAGCGCATCCGCATCGTCACCGTGCCCACCCGATACCCGCAAGGCGGCGAAAAGCAGTTAATTCAGACGCTGACGGGACGCGAAGTCCCCAGCCACGGTCTGCCGCTGGATATCGGCATCGTCTGCCACAACCCCGGCACGGCGCTGGCGGTTTGGAAGGCGGTGATGCAGGGCCGCGCGCTGACGCAACGCGTGGTCACGATCACCGGCCCCGGCGTCGCCGAGCCCTGCAACCTGCGCGTGCACATCGGCACGCCCGTCAGCGAGCTGCTGGAACAGGCGGGCGGGCTGATCGACCCCGATGCCCGCCTGATCATGGGCGGACCGATGATGGGCTTTGCGTTGGCGAGCGCCCAGGTGCCGATCATCAAGGCGACCAACTGTATTCTGGCGCTGCGCCCGGAGGACCTCCGCCCCGACACTCCAGCGATGCCCTGCATCCGCTGCGGCGCCTGCGCTGATGTCTGCCCTGCGGGGCTGCTGCCGCAGCAGCTTTACTGGCACGCCAAAGCGCAGGAGTTCGACAAGACGCAGGACTACAAGCTGTTCGACTGCATCGAATGCGGCTGCTGCGCACAGGTATGCCCCAGTCATATTCCGCTGGTGCAGTACTACCGCCATGCCAAGACGGAAATCTGGGCCGATGAGCGCGCACGCCGCAAGGCCGATGTCGCCCGTCAGCGCCATGAGACCCGGCTGGCGCGACTGGAACGCGAGGAGGCCGAGAAAAAGGCCGCGCGGGAGGCGAAAAAGGCCGCGCTCCGCGCCCGTGCCGAACAGCAGGCGGCCCAGGAGGCTCAGCCCGGCGCTGCGGCACAGACCGACAAGCCTGCCGATGATCCCGTCGCCGCTGCCATCGCCCGCGCCAAGGCCAAGGGGCAGGCCGGCAAGAGTGAATCCCGACCGCCGGCCGACGACGAGTCTGCGTCTTGAACGCCCCGTTGAGCTCACCGCATCTGCCGGTGCGACCCACCGTGGCCGGGCTGATGCGCCGGGTGCTCATCGCCATGATTCCCGGCACGGCCGCCATGGTGATCTGCTTCGGCATCGGCGTGTTGGTCAATCTTCTGGTCGCCCTGCTGGCCGCGTTGGCCACCGAAGCCGTGTTACTGCGCCTGCGACAACGCCCGCTGCAACCGTTTATCACCGACTGGACGGCCGTACTCACCGCCGCGCTATTCGCGCTCGCGCTGCCCCCGCTGGCGCCGTGGTGGCTGACCGCGCTGGGCGCGGCGATCGCCATTGCGCTGGGCAAGCAGCTCTACGGCGGCCTCGGCCAGAACCCGTTCAATCCGGCGATGGTCGGCTACGTCGTGGTGCTGATCTCCTTCCCCACGGAGCTGACCTACTGGACACAGCAGCCGGTCGGCATTGGCGCCAGCCTGCAGGCGCAGTTCGGCGCGGCCGGCCCGGCGTTGCTGGACGGTTTGACCGGCGCCACGCCACTGGATGCTCTGCGCAGCGGTCTGGCTCAGGAGCAACTCGTCGACGAAGCCATTGGCGGGCTGGCTGGACGCTGGGGATGGGCGTGGATCAACGGCGGGTTCCTGCTCGGCGGGCTGTACCTGGTCGTCAAACGAGACATCAGCTGGCGCATTCCGCTGGCCGTGTTGGCCGGCATGGGCCTCACGGCCCTGCTGTTCTGGCTGATCGACAGCGATCGCTACGCCTCGCCATGGTTCCACTGGAGCAGTGGTGCGGCGATGCTGGGCGCCTTCTTCATCGCCACCGACCCGGTCTCCGGCGCCACGACGCCACGCGGCAAGCTGATCTTCGGCGCCGGCATCGGCGTGCTGGTCTACGTGATTCGCAGCTGGGGCGGCTATCCGGATGGCATGGCGTTCGCCGTCTTGCTGATGAATCTGACGGTGCCGCTGCTGGACGCCCACACCCAGCCGCGCGTGTACGGACGATGAGCGGCCATGCCCCCAAGCTGCGCCGGCAAATGGCGTTGAGTGCGGGCCTGCTGGCCCTGTTCGCGGTGGTCGGCGGCGTTCTGGTGGCCGGCACCGAGACCCTGACCCGCGACCGCATCCTGGAGCAACAGCGGGCCTCCCTGCGCAGCACCTTGAACGAAGTGCTGCCCGCGCACCGGTACAACAACGCCTTGCTGGACGACACCATGACCGTGCAGGAACCCGAGCTGCTCGGCACCGACGAGACGATGACCGTCTACCGTGCGCGACAGGGCACGCAGTCGGTCGCGGTCCTGTTTCCCGTGGTCGCGCCGGACGGGTACAGCGGCGACATCCGGCTGCTCGTCGGCATCCAGGCCAATGGCGAACTGGCCGGTGTGCGCGTGCTCAACCATCGTGAAACACCCGGCCTGGGCGATGCCATCGAAACGCGACGCAGCGACTGGATTAAACAGTTCGCCGGGCTGTCGCTGAACGCGCCGCCTGCCAGCGCGTGGAAGGTTCGCAAGGACGGTGGCGAGTTCGACCAGTTCGCCGGTGCGACCATCACGCCACGGGCGGTGATCAAGGCGGTCCGCAAGGCGCTGGTATTCTTCGAGCAGAACCAAGCCACTCTGTTTGCCGACACACCCGCCACGCCATGAGCACGTCCACCGACATCGTCCGCAATGGTCTCTGGAGCAATAATCCCGGCCTGGTGCAGCTGCTGGGGCTCTGCCCTTTGCTGGCGGTGAGCAACTCGGTGGTCAATGCGCTGGGCCTGGGCCTGGCGACGTTGCTGGTGCTGACCGCGTCCAACATCGCGATCTCGGCAATTCGTCATGTGGTGCGCGACGAAATCCGGATTCCCGTTTTCGTGCTGGTGATCGCCGCCTTCGTCACCACGGTTGAGCTGGCCATGAACGCCTGGCTGCACGAGCTGTACACGATTCTCGGCATCTTCATCCCGCTGATCGTTACCAACTGCGCCATCATCGGCCGTGCCGAGGCTTTTGCGTCACGCAATACGGTGGTGCACGCGGCGCTGGACGGTTTCATGATGGGAGCCGGCTTCATGCTGGCTCTGGTCGCTCTGGGCGCGATGCGTGAACTGCTGGGCGCCGGCACCTTACTGGCCGACGCCGACTTGTTGTTCGGGCCGGTGGCGACCCACTGGAACCTGACGATCATCCCCGACTTCCGCGGCTTTCTGCTGGCGATACTGCCGCCAGGCGCCTTCATCGGCCTGGCCCTGCTCATCGCTGCCAAGAATGGCTGGGAGCGCCGCCGCGCTCGACCGGCGACCCGCAGCCAGCCGGCTGTTGCCGCACCGGACGCCGCCTGAACCCTTTTAGCCGCCCAACCCCTTTTACAAGACTAGAGCCCCGTGAACGCTGCCAAGCGGATCGAGATTTTCCAACGCCTGAAGGCGCAATGCCCCGCTCCCAAGACCGAGCTGAACTACAGCTCGCCCTTCGAATTACTGGTGGCGGTCGTGCTCTCGGCGCAGGCCACTGATGTCGGCGTGAACAAGGCCACGGCGAGGCTGTTCCCGGTCGCCAACACGCCCGAGGCCATCGCCGAGTTGGGCGTCGAAGGACTGAGCGAGCACATCAAGACCATCGGGCTCTACAACTCCAAGGCGCGTCACGTGATCGCGCTATGCCGCCAATTGCTTGAACGGCACGACGGAGAGGTACCGGACAACCGAGCCGCACTGGAAGCGCTGCCCGGTGTTGGCAGAAAAACCGCCAATGTGGTGCTGAACACGGCATTCGGTCAGCCCACGATTGCGGTGGACACGCACATCTTTCGAGTGTCCAACCGCACGCGTATCGCACCGGGAAAATCGGTCCGCGAAGTCGAAGACCGGCTGATGCGTCTGGTGCCCAAGGAGTACCGGCTGGACGCGCATCACTGGCTGATCCTGCATGGACGCTATACCTGCAAGGCCCGTAAACCGCTTTGCCCCACCTGCATCGTTCGCGATCTCTGCGAGTTTCCGGGCAAGGAGGCCGTTGCATGACCGCCATCGCCGTCGTCCGCGTCAGTATTGATCAGGTGTTACCGGTTCGGCACCGGTTGCTACGCTCGCACCAGCCCGTGGCCAAGGCACAGTTTCCCGGCGATCACGACCCGCGCGTCGGCCACTTCGCAGCCATGCGCGATGGCGGCATTGTCGGCGTGGTGTCTATATTCCCGGAGGCCGATACACGCTGCAGCCAATGTGATCCCGCACAGCAATGGCGGATTCGCGGCATGGCAACGGCGCCCGAAGTCAGGGGTCTCGGGGCGGGTGCCACGCTATTGCTCGCCGCAATCGACCACGCCGTGGATGGCGGCGCACGCGCGATCTGGTGCAATGCACGGCAGCCGGCGATTGGCTTCTACGCCCGCTTCGGTTTCATGGGGACCGGACCGATTTTCGAGATCTCAGAGATCGGTGCGCACCAGTACATGGAACGCGCCTGCTAAGGCGTGGTCCGATTCCATTGAACGCTGCCTATTGCAACTGCCAGTTTGAGATGCGGCACCGCACAAGGCAGACTGAATAGCAGATTCAACGGCACGCAGGACGCGGCCTGTCATCGGTCCGGCGGAGGGTCGCCGCCGCGCTCACGGTCGCGTTCGGCGCGTAGAGTCCACCCATTCGCACCCTCAAGGAATGAATGCTTCTAGCGACTGATCTCGACGGGACGTTCCTCGGCGGACGGCAGTCCGACCGTATGCGTTTGTATCGTTTTCTGCCTCGGCAACCCGAGGTGACGCTGGTGTTTGTCACCGGCCGCGGTTTCGAGCATGTGCTCCCGCTGATCTACGATCCGACGATCCCGACCCCCAAGTACGTCATCTGCGATGTCGGCACGACCATCGTCCATGGCGACACGCTGGAGCCGGTGCAGCCGATCCAGTCCGAGATCAACCAATGCTGGCCGGGCGAGCCAGCCATTATCGAGGCCATCGAAGGCATCCGCGGTCTGGAACGCCAGGAAGTACCGCAGCAGCGCCGCTGTTCCTTTTTCGTTCCGCCGAACTTCGACCCGGAACCGGTGCGCGAGCGCGTCGCGCCGCTAGGCTGCGAGGTCCTGCACTCGGCCGACCGGTATCTGGACATCCTGCCCAAAGGCGTCAACAAGGGCACGACCCTGAAAAAACTCGTCGCCCAGCTGGAGATGGACCCGGACCGGGTGCTGGTGGCTGGCGATACACTCAGCGATCTGCCGATGTTCGAAACCGGGTTCAAGGGCGTGGTCGTTGGCGCGGCTGAAGAGCGCTTGGTGGAGGCGACGCAGCGCATGTCGCAGGTCTTCCATTCCGATCATGCTGGCGCCGGCGGCATTCTCGATGCCTTCAGCTATTTCCAATTTCTGGGCCCCAAGGCCATCGAAGAACTGACGCGCTCCCAACAGGAACGCGGCTCGTCGCAGCTGATCATGGTGTATCACCGGCTGCCCTACGAGGAACATGAGGTGGACGGCCAGATCGTCCACCGCCGGCCGAAGAGTCCGAACGGCATCATGCCCAGCCTGCTGTCGCTGTTCGAAGGCGGCCGGACCGGCATGTGGATCGCCTGGTCGCAACAGGAATCCCGGGCGCCGAAAGGCTTTCAGGATCATACGGTGGTCGATGACGAGGCCTACCCCAACCTGATCGTCTCGCGTGTTCCGCTCATCGAAGAGGACGTGCAGCGCTTCTACAAGACCTTCTCCAAAGAAGCCTTGTGGCCGACAATTCATACCTTCATCGAGCGTGCCCGCTTCAACCACGACGACTGGCATCACTACGTCGAGATCAACCGGATCTTCGCCGAGCGCACCGCTGCCGAGGCCGACGAAGGCGCCGTCATCTGGATTCACGATTACAACTTGTGGATGGTGCCTGCACATCTGCGGCGCCTGCGCCCCGATCTGCGAATCGCCTTCTTCCACCACACCTACTTCCCGTCGTCGGAGATCTTCAACGTGATCCCGTGGCGGCGGCAGATCGTCGGCAGCCTGCTGCAATGCGACTACGTCGGGTTCCACATTCCACGGCATCTGGAGAACTTCGTCGACGTGGTGCGCTCGAACTTCCCGGTGGAAGTACTGGAGCGGCAGAACTGCGCGCCTCGCTTCCTGACCTACGACTGCGCGCTGGGTCTGGATGAGATGACCACCGGCATCCGCGTGTCGGACGACCATGTCGTACACATGGGCGCTCACCCCATCGGCGTGAGCGCCAACCGCATCCGCGGACTGATCGAAAGTGATCGCGTGCAACAGCGCATGGCTGGGCTGCGCGAAGAACTTCAAGGCAAGCGTGTCGTACTGTCGGTCGAACGACTGGACTACACCAAGGGCCCGCTGGCGAAGCTGGAAGCCTTCGAGCGACTGCTGGAAGACAATCCCGAGCTGCACGGCAAGGTGACCTTCGTGGACATCGTCACGCCCGCGGCACGCGGGATGAAGATTTACGAGGAAATCCAGCAACAGGTCGAAAACGCCGTCGGCCGGATCAACGGCCGTTTCGCCAAGTTGGACTGGACGCCGGTGCGTTTTTTCCTGCGCTCTCTGCCATTCGAGGACGTGCTCGCCTACTACGCGGTCGCGGATGTCGGCTGGATCACACCGCTGCGCGATGGCCTGAACCTGGTCGCCAAGGAATATGCTGCCGTCCAGGGGCTGACCCAGGGCAAAGGTGTGCTCGTGCTGTCAGAATTCGCCGGCGCCGCCGTCGAACTGCAAGGCGCATTGCGCACCAATCCCTACGACGAAGTCGATATGGTGAATCAGCTCTACCGGGCGCTCACGCTCGGCGATGCCGAACGCCGCGACCGCATTGCCCAGATGGCCGAGGTGGTCATGCATCACGACCTGGAAACCTGGGGCAAGGATTTCATCCAGGCGGTCAAACAGGCAGCGCAGCGACGGCAACGGGCGAAGAACGATCCCGGCACCAAGATGGCACGGGTTCTAGCCGCACATGCCGTGGTCGGATCGGACAAGGAGCGTCACACGCCGGCTTGATCGCCGCCGGAGGGCGCAAGGCTGACTGCCCCGATGGACAAGGATTTGTGCGACCGCACATTTCCAATCGGCTTGCCCAGACCCCTCGGTTGCGATAAAGGCGGGCCAACGTTAACCTCTCAACCCGTTTTTTTGGGTGGCGACACGAAAACCTTGGCCGTGTGTTCGCCCGCTCGTTACAACACTCGCGACGCAACCTGCAGCGACTCTGCTGCAGAGGGTGGCGCTGAGGATCCGGGCCTTTGACGATCGCATCGACATCGCTGCCCACCGAACTCAACCCGCCGCCGGCGGGTCTTTTTGTTGGCTTTTCTTACGGACACGACACATGGATTTTCAGAGCACGCTGAAAGATAAATTCGGGCTCGACACCGTCGACTATCACTACAGGCTTCCCAAGGAAACCTTGTTCGGCGAGGCGCTCGCCCATGATCGCGGGCGCATTCGCGCTGATGGCCCCGACAACGAGCCCAAGGCCTACGCCACCAAACTCGGTGTCGAGGGCCCGCTGGTCTATTACACCGATCCGAGCTGCACCGGTCGCCCGGTCCAGGACACTTTCGCCGTCGCTTGGCCCGAAGTGGAAGACAGTGTCTGGTGGAAAAAGGATTTCAAGAAATTCGACCCGGCGCATTTCGCTCCCCTGCTGGATCGCGTGGTCGCGCATCTCAACGCCAAGAATGCCCGCCTCTACGTCGAAGACGTCTACTGCGGCTGGGACCCGGCTTACGCCGTGCCTTACCGTTTTGTGGGCGAGTACGCCACGCACGCGATGTTTGCCAAGAACATGTTTGCGAGTGATGTCGAAGGCGTCGAAGACGAAGAGACCAAGCGCTGGACGCTGATCAACGTACCGTCCTTCCATTGCGACCCCGAGCGCGATGGCACGGCGTCAAAGCGCGCCGTGATCATGGACTTCAAGAATCAGGTCGGCCTGGTGCTGGGTCGCGCCGACTACTGCGGCGTCAACAAGAAGACCATGTTCACGGTGATGAACTACATCATGCCGGGCATGGGCGAGCTGTCGATGCACAGCTCGGCCAATGTCGGCAAGCGGGGCGACGGCGCCGTGCTGTTCGGCCTTTCCGGCACCGGCAAGACAACCTTGTCTGCCGACCCGGATCGCGAACTGATCGGCGACGACGAGCATGCCTGGACGGCGACCGGCGTCTCCAATTTCGAAGGTGGCTGCTACGCCAAGCTGATCGACCTGGACAAGGATGCCGAGCCGATCATCGCGGCCGCGCTGTCGATGCCAGGCACCATCATCGAGAACGTACCTCCGCTGCCTGGCAAGCCGATGGAGGCGACCGACCCGCAAGAACTGGATCTGACGGACGGATCCATCACCGAAAACACGCGGTTCTCCTACCCGCTGGAATGCAATCCGAACGTGGCCGACGGCGCTCGCGGCCCGCATCCGGAAACCATCATCTTCCTGACCGCGGATGCCTTCGGCGTGTTGCCGCCAGTGTCCGTGCTCGATCCCGAGCAGGCGATGTACCACTTCGTGTCCGGCTTTACCGCCAAGCTCGGCGGCACCGAAGTCGGCGTCACCGAACCGCAGGCTGCGTTCTCCGCCTGTTTTGGTGCGCCGTTCATGTCTCGCCCGCCCAGCGTCTATGCCGAGTTGCTGGCGAAAAAGATGAAGGAGCACAACGCACGCTGCATCCTGCTCAATACCGGCTGGTCGGGCGGTGTTTACGGTGTCGGCAAGCGCATTTCCATCAAGCACACCCGCGCATTGCTCAATGCCGCGCTGGCCGGCGAACTGGATGACGGCAAGGTCAGCTACGACACGCATCCGGTGTTCAAACTGCGAATTCCGACGAGCTGCCCGGATGTCCCGGCGGACATTCTCAACCCGCGCGACACCTGGGAAGACAAGGACGCCTACGACGCGCAAGCGGACAAGCTACGCAAGATGTTCCGTGACAACTATGAAGCCAAGGGGCTCGGCGAGCTGGGTATCCCGGCCGTCATGTAGTCCGCGCGGACAGTCGAACCCAAGCCGGCGTACCCTCCTTCGGGTCGCCGGCTTTTTTATGTCTCCTACCCGCAAGGCGCACTTTATGGACCCGAGAATCTTCTGTATCGGCCGCAACTACGTCGAGCATATCCGCGAGCTTGGCCATCCCGAGGACGGCGACTGCGTCGTCTTCATGAAACCCGCCACCTGCCTGGTGCCGCCCGGTTCCGCCGTGTCGATTCCCACCGACCGCGGCTCGGTGCATCACGAGGCCGAGCTGGTGGTTCGGATCGGCCGCGCCGTGCGTGATGAGCCGCCGACCGAGACGGCCGACGCCGTCGACGCCCTGGCCTTGGGCCTGGATTTGACCTTGCGGGACGAACAGACGCGACTCCGAGACGGTGGAAAGCCGTGGGAACTCGCCAAAGCCTTTGACCACTCGGCGCCGCTGGGACCGTTCACGCCCTGGCGTGGAGATGTCTCGTTGAACGCGATCGAATTCAGTTGCCACGTGAACGGAGAACTGCGCCAACAAGGCAATACGTGCCAGATGCTGTTCTCGATCGAGCGCATCATCAGCATCCTGTCGCGGAGCTGGCAACTACTCCCTGGCGACCTGATTTACACCGGCACGCCTGCCGGTGTGGGCGCTTTGCGGCCCGGAGACGTGGTGGAACTCGTCAGTTCTGTGTTGCAGTCGGCGCAATGGCCTATCGTGGGGTATGACGCGCTGCAAAAACTTGGCTAATGTATGCCGTCGTCTTCACTTGAACTCTCAGGGATATTGCGAATGAATCACGGACGGTTGGCGCGGCTGGCAGGGGTCGCCGCATTCACGCTTTGCGCATCCAACGCATTCGCAGCAGAGGCACCCGGCTGGTACAGCCAGTTTGCCGTGGGCTTCAGCGCGCCGTCGGACGCCGATGTATCGGCCACGCATCCGTCCACGGTTGGCGCACCGACGAATTTCACCAATTCCTTCGACGCCGGGTTCGGCTTCGAATCGCGACTGGGCTACGACATGTCCGGGATGATGCGACCCGAAGTGACCTTGGGCCTCGCCCAGGCGGACGTGAACAGCAACAACGCCCGTGGCGAAATCGAAACCGCAGCGCTGTTCGGCAACCTGTGGTTTGACCTCGGCGCCACCAACCTGGGCACGACCAAGACCTTGCTGCCCTACGTCGGCTTCGGTGTCGGCTTTCTGAACTACTCGCTGGATGACTACGCGGTCGGCGCGAATCCGTCTTTTTCGAACGATGATCGCGTCACCGGCTTCCAGATCGGCTCCGGCATCTCCATGCCCCTGAGTTCCCTGTTCGCCCTGTCGCTGGATTACCGCTACGTCGTGGGCGGCGATCCGGATCTGAGCTCTGGCGCAGCACAGTTCGACACCGAGTACAGCGCACATAATCTGTATGTGGGCCTGCGCACCGCGCTGAAGTTCGGTACGCCGGATGCCGACAAGGATGGCGTGCCAGATGCCAATGACGCCTGCCCGAGCACGCCGAGCAGCATTCCGGTCGGCGCCAGCGGCTGCCCTTACGACACCGACACTGACGGCGTCGCGGACTACCTCGACAGCTGCCCCGGCACCTTGCCTAATTCCTCGGTGGACGAACGCGGCTGCGTGTTCGACAGCGATCGCGACGGCGTCGGTGACAACGTCGATCAATGCCCTGGCACGCCCAACGGGGTTCCGGTCAATGAAGCGGGCTGCGAGTTGGATTCCGACGGCGACGGCGTGCCGGACACGCGTGACCGCTGTGCCGCCACACCGGGCAATGTCGCCGTGGATGCCTCCGGTTGCGCAGCCGATGCGGACAAGGATGGCGTTAGCGACAAGCTCGACCAGTGCGACTCCACTCCGGCTGGAGCCGAGGTGATGACCAATGGTTGTGCAGCCGATCAGCGGCTGGTGCTACGCGGCGTGAACTTCGAGACCAATTCAGCGAAGCTCGCCCCGAACGCGACACGCATCCTCGACGCCATCGCCGATACGCTGCGTGAATCGCCCGCCTTCTCGATTCAGATCAACGGCCACACGGATAGCGTGGGCGCGGCGTCTTACAACCGCACGCTGTCGCAGAAACGTGCAGATTCGGTGCGTAACTACCTGATCGCGTCCGGCATTGCAGGCACCCGCCTCAAGGCCAGCGGCCTGGGTGAAACCAACCCGATCGCGTCCAACGACACCAGCGACGGCCGCGCGCTGAACCGCCGCGTCGAAGTCCGCGTCCTGCGGTAAGCCATGCCGAAGTCCGGCAGCATCGCTGCCGGACTTCTTCTCTGCAATGCTCATCTGCCACCGCCACGCGGTGTATGTTCTGCACCGATGAGCATCGCATTGACAGCCTCGGACGGCACCGTCCTCGCCGCCCACCGGTTCGGCGCAGGACCCTGCCGTGTGGTGGTCGCCGGTGCAACGGGAGTACCCCAGCGTTTTTACGCGCGTTTCGCGGCCTACTTGGCCGAATGCGGGCTATCGACGCTCACGTTCGACTATCGCGGTATCGGCGCCTCCAAGGACTCGCCACGCCATCACTTCGGCATGCGCACCTGGGCGGAACAGGACCTGACCTCAGCGATCGAGTACGCCGCGTCCGGAGGCCCGGTAGCAGTGATCGGCCATTCCTTTGGTGGTCAGGCGCTGGGACTTTGCGGGAACAATCATCACGTCAAAGCCTTGCTTGGCATCTCCGCCCAATCCGGCCACTGGCGGCTTTGGGATTGGCCATACAAGCCATGGATGTGGTCCATGATGCATGTTGTCCTGCCCGCCATTCTGGCAGTGCGCCGCGATATTCCAGGTGGCCTGCTCGGGCCGGACTCGCTACCCGGTGGCGTCGTTCGCGAATGGGCGCGCTGGTGCCGCGGCCCGCATTACATCGCCGATACACAAGGCAACCCGCTGCGTGCCGGCTTTACGCAATGGACCGGCACGGCCCGCTTCTACCTGATCGAGGATGATCAGCAATACGCGCCGCCCCGCGCGGTACACGAGCTCGCGAGCTTCTACGCCCAGGCACAATGCGAGGTCATCGAACGCGCGCCCAGCGACTGGGGTATCGATGCGCTGGGTCATTTCGATTTTTTCCGGCCCTCAGCGGTGGCCGGTTGGGCGGAGGTAGCGAAGTGGCTGACCGCAACGCTGGACGGCCCCGAAACGCGCCCGGCCAAAGACCCAATTGAGTGAAAGCACAGCACCCTGTGCCGCGCGCAGGTCCCACCGTCACGTTGGAAACTGCGCAACACCAAACCGGGTGGCCGCGCCCAGCAAAGCGAAACCGCTGCCAGGCTGATCGCAGCTCCCGGCCCGCTCGCTTGACACCGCGCCCCCCGGCGCTACCGTCCGGAGCATGTCCATGATCAATCAACCTTGGCGCAGCTTGGCACTCACGGCGATGGTGCTGCTGACGTCACCGCTGGCAGCTCAAGACACCAACGCCCTGTCGGCGGACGACATCGTCACCTGCGCGCGCGCCAATGCGCCGCAGCAAACCTTCAAGCAGGATGCGAAGCTGGAGACCGTTCGTGCGGACGGCGACGCCCGCACCCTGTACGTGCGCATGGTGGCGCAGAAAAGCGAACATGGCGTGGATGCGAATCTGAAGGTTCGCAACCCACCCGACCTCAGCGGCATGGCCTTTCTGGTGCTCTCCAATGCGGGGCCGAAGGACACGATGTTCACCTATGTGCCCGCGCTCAACCGGTCACGCCGCGTCACCGGCAATGCCTCCACGCAAAGTCTGTGGGGGACAGACTTCACCTACGCCGACATTCGCCAACTGCTGGGGGCCGTCAGTGGCGGCGATGTCACACGGGTGGACGATGAAACCGTCGCCGATCGCCCCGTCTACCGGTTGAGCGTGATTCCGCCCGAAGCGAGTGAAGCAACTTATGCGCGGGTGGAGATGGCACTGGAGCAGACGCATTGCGTGCCGTTGCATGCGCAGTTCTATGACGGCTCCGATACGCTCGTCAGGGAGTTGGAGGTCGACCCCGAAAGCATCGAGCAGGCCGGTAACCACCACTTTGCGCGCAGCATGACCATGCACAACCGGCAGACCGGAAGCCGGACGCTGGTGGAGTTGTCGCGTGTTGAATTCGACGAGTCGATACCGCGGCGCGCCTTCCATCCCCGCGGCTACGAGACCATCGATTGAAATCACCCCGGGCGTTGGGCCGACCCGCCATCGGCGTGCTGGCCGTTCTGCTGCTCGCCTGCACTGCCTGTGGCTGGCTCGCCTGGGCTGAGCTGGGCGGCTTGCGCTTCAATCCCAGCACCGAAGCGCTCATCGATCCATCCGACCTCTCGCCTGCGGATCGGCGGCGTGAGGAACTGATGATCCTGCTGACGGCAGATTCCCCGCTCACAGCAGCTCAGCTGACGGCCGTCGATCGGATCACGACGTTGCTGGAGGAACAGGCCAACGGCGCCGCGGTGCGCTCCCTGACCACAATCCAGATTCCGGTCAGCTATGACGACAGCGTGGAGCTACTGTCGATTCGTGGCTGGCTGGAGGATGCCGATGCGCAGTCGCGCGTGCCGCTGAATACCCTGCTGGACCATCCGCTGATCACCGGTCGCCTTGTATCTGCCGATCACCGGGCGGCGGGTATCCACATCACATTCGCGCCGAACATCATTTCGTCGGACGCCCAGGCGCGCGCCCTCATCCTGGTCGATACCGCACGGGCGGCGGCCGACAGCACGCCGCTGAGCATCGCAGCCACCGGCGGGCCGTTGGTCAGCCATGCGATTTCCTCGAGCCTGCAGACGCAGTTGCAGCAGGTGTTACCGCTGCTCGCGCTGGCCTTCGTGATCGTGCTGCTGGTCGCCTTCCGCTGTATCCGGCTGGTGCTGGTCGCCGTGGCATCCGTCACCTTGGCCGTGATCGCGGCCCTGACGGCATTGGCCCTGATCGGCGGCACCCTGAACCTGGTGACCACGTTGATCGTACCCCTGGTGGCGACACTGACCGTTGCCTATCAGATGCATCTTCTGTCAGCGACTGATCACCATGACGACGCCGACCAAGGCGCTAAGGCCATTGCCCTGCCATTGCTGGTCACCGCCCTCACGACAGCGGTGGGGTTGCTCGCCCTGGCCGTTCACCCAACACCTGCGATTCGCAGCTTTGCGCTCGCCTCGGCCCTGGGGGTCGCCTCCAGCGCGCTGATCACCCGCTACTGGTCACCGGCCGCCATGAGCCTGCTGGGTGCCTGCCCGAATGCCGGACGGCCCATGGACCGCATCCTGGAGGCCCTCGCGACCCGCCTGGCCGCCTGGAATGCCCGCTTCGGCCGCTGGGTGCTCAGGATTGCCGTGCTCTGCCTGGTCGTCGGACTGCTCGGCGCCCTGCGCCTGGAAACCGATGCCAATCTGGTTGACGACCTGCCGGACCACGACGTCGTGCGGCAGGACTACGCCACCGTGACCGATGCGCTGTGGAGCACGACCGGTTTCTCGGTGATGATCCGCACATCGACGCCCGGCGCCGTGCTCCAACCCGATCTGCTTCGGGCCATGGCCCGCCTGCAGGATTGGCTGGTCGACCAACCCGAGATTCAGGGCAGCTATGGGCTGACCAATATTCTGGAAGAGCTGAACGTGCAATTTGGCGGCGTGCCGCGCTCGGACGCCCTGCCAACCAATCCAATCCTGGCCAAGCAGCTGATCATCGCCGCTGCGCCGGACGACGTGTACGACTACACGAACCTGCAATTCTCAGAGACCCGGATTCATATCGGCACTGCCGTGCAGAACACCCGCGAGATCACCGAGCTGGTCGAACGGGTCGAGCAGCGCCTGGCCAGCTTTCCGCCTGGTCTCGACATCCAGCTCACCGGCAACGCCGTCACCTTCGCCCGGACCGTCAACAAGCTCACGGGCGGGCAGGCAATCTCGTTCCTCGCCGCCTTTGGCGCGATCTTCGCGATTCTGTCCGTGGTGTTCGCGTCGCTCCGCGCGGCGGCGTTCGCAATGCTGCCGAACATGGTGCCGGTGGCGCTGTTCTTCGGCTTGATCGGATGGACCGGCATGCCGCTTGGCCCGACCACCGCGCTGGTCGCCTGCATCGTGCTCGGGATCGCGGTCGACGATACGCTCCACTACCTGGTGCGCTTTAACCACCATGCACGCGAACGTGCCAACGCCCGGCAGGCCACGGAACAAGCACTGCGCGATGTGATCCGCCCGGTCACGCTGACCACGCTGGCGACCTGCATCGGCTTTCTGACGCTGACAATCAGCCCATTTCAATCACAGGTGTTATTCGGCTGGCTGGCTGCATCCACACTTGCCATCGCCTGGCTTTGCGATCTCACCGTTGCACCGGTAGTCGGCCTGCGCGCGGATGTGGTCACGTTGTGGGATGTGCTGCGGGTCGATCTTGGCAACACGCCACAGAAAAGCATCCCGCTGCTGGCCGATATGTCGCCGCGGCAGGCTCGGGTCTTCGCCCTGCTCTCCAACCTGCGAACGATTGATGCCGGCACACGGTTCATCCGCGAAGGGGATCTGGCGCGCGACATCTACGTCATCGTCGACGGCACGGCACGCGTATGGGTGGACCGAAACGGGGACGAGGTCGAGATCAACCGTGTCGGTCGCGGAACCACGCTGGGCGAAACCGGCTACTTCTCTACCCGGCGCACGGCAAATGTCACCGCGGTGACCGATCTGCGGGTGCTGGATTTCGACACCGACGATCTGGAGCGGCTACGCAGACGCCATCCGCGGGTCGCGTCACTGGTTTACCGCAACCTCAACAGCATTCAGGCCGAACGGCTCGCCAGAGCGACCCGGCAGATCGCCGAACACGCCTGCGACTAGGCGCGCGCACCACAGACGCGCCTATCGGCGTCCCGGCGCGCCCGTTTCCTGTGTCAGTTGCTCCAGCAACGCATCCTTGTCACGCCAGATCCCAGTGATCCACTCCTGCGTGGTCTGGCGCGCTCCATCATCCGCGTTGTAATCACCCTGGCCGATCGCGGCAGGCGCCTGAACTTCGCGCACATCGATGATCACTTCCGGAATGCGCCCACAGAACAAATCCCAGAATGACCACGGGCCGCCGACGTAGAAGAACGTCACGTCGAGCACGGCATCGAGCTTGTTGCCGATGGCCCTGATCGCATAGGCCACGCCGCCCGCCTTGGGTTTGAGCAAGTGCTTGTAAGGCGATTGCTGCGCGGCATGCTTGGCCTCGGTGATGCGGGTGCCTTCAACGAAATTGAAGATCGTCACCTGGCGGTCGCCGTAGCGCGCGAACATCCGTCGCGTTGTCTCAACGTCCCGCCCCTTGAGGTTGGGGTTGGCGCGGACCTGCTCGCGGGTGTAACGCTTCATGAACGGGAAATCGATGGCCCAGACCACCTGGCCAACCACCGGCAGCCAGATCAACTGCTGTTTGATGAATACCTTGTACGGTGGCACGCGATCGGTGAACGCCACCATCATCGCGAACAGATCGTTCCAACTACGATGATTCGCGATCAGCAGGTAAGTGCGATCCCTGGTGATCTTCGCGTCCCCGCGAATGGTCCATCGAGTCGGGAGAAGGTGGCGCATCAACCAGCCGTTCAAAGAACACCAACCGCGGTGCGCAATCCACTCCATCACCGACACGACCCGCGAACGCAGCCGCCCCGTGGTGACGAACTTGAGCGGCATGATCAGAAAGATCGCCGTCCCCAGCAAGATGGTCTGCGCAGAAACCAGCAGCAGCAGCGAGACGCCACGCAGATGCGCAATCAGTCGATACATGGTGTCGTCCTTGCGCCGCGGCTAGTCCAAATCCAAGCTGGACCGAAGCTCTTCATTCTGATCGATGATGCGGAAGCCTCGATAGTCGCGGGGCGGTATGGACAGCAGCACGCAGGGGCTGGTGAGCATCTGCGTGACCATGCGGTCCTTGCCCGGTTTGATCCATTCTCCGGCCAGCCACATCACCCGGTCGCGGTCGATGGTCGCATCGGTTTTCGGCTCGATAAAGTAGCCGCCCGTCCGCCGTTCACCCATCTCCAGCAGCAACAACGGCCCGCTCGGCAGCTTCTCCGGCGGGACGATTTCCAGTCCGCGTTCAGCCTGCCAGCCGATCCAGTCCTCGGGCGTCGGAAAGTACGACAAGGCCGCGTGGCGCTGCTCGGTGCCGCAATGGATGGACCGCCGGATTTCGGAGACTCGGACATCTTCCGGCTCCGGTATTTTTTTCATCAGCCCGCACCCGCCAAGGCACGCCAGCGCGAGCGCCGGCACGCCGACGCGCGAGACTGCGCCTGAAATGTTGATTCGCATGGAAAAACGGTAACCGACACCACGGCCGATTTCCACCGAGAACACCGTTGTTTCGGCGAATTTTGCCGCCTGGACGGCTCCGAGCGCGCAGCATAGGCAGAACGGCTGGGCGGTGGTAGCGTTATCGCATGAACACTTCCGTCGCCCGTCGCGCCCGATTCGACCGCTCGAAACTACAGGATACGCTGCGCACACTGGTTGACGACGGCATTCTGACCCGTGCTGACGCCGAGCAGGTACTGCGCGCCGAAGCCAACGCGGAGCAACCGCGGCATCCTCTGACGGCGATCGCCGCGGCCGGGCTGGCTCGCGCCGATGATCCCGAGCGGGTGTTGACGCTGGAAGCCCTGACGCACTGGTCGGCCGACCGTCACGACCTGGAGTACTACCGCATCGATCCGTTGCGCATAGACAGTCGGCAGGTCACATCGGTTGTCCCCTACGCGTACGCCGCCCGCGCCGGCATCTTGCCGATTCGGGTCGATGACGATCACATCACCGTGGCCACGGCCGATCCCAGCGAGCGCGACTGGGAAACCGACCTGGCCAAGGTCTCCGGTCGCAAGGTGCGCCGGGTGGTCGCAAACCCGGAAGACATCGAGCGCTATCTGATCGAGTTCTACGCGCTGTCGCATTCGGTGACGGCCAGCGAACAGGAACGCTCCGGCCAGGGCACCAACCCCGCCTTCCACAGCCTCGAACAGCTGATGGACCTCGGTCGGCGTGGACAGCTTGATGCCAACGACAGCCATGTGGTCAACATCGTCGACTGGTTGTTGCAGTACGCCTTCGAGCAGCGCGCCAGCGACATTCACATGGAGCCGCGTCGCAATGGAGGGCGGATCCGCTTTCGCATCGACGGCGTCCTGCACTCGGTGTACGAGATCCCGCCCTCCGTCATGACGGCGGTGACCAGCCGCGTCAAGATCCTCGGGCGGATGAACGTGGCCGAGAAACGACGGCCGCAGGACGGCCGGATCAAAACCCGGAGCCCGGAGGGGCGCGAGGTCGAACTGCGCCTGTCGACCATGCCGACGGCCTTCGGCGAAAAGCTGGTCATGCGGGTGTTCGACCCCGACATCCTGGTCCGAAATTTCGACGCGCTGGGCTTCGAGCCGTCGGATCAGGAGCGGTGGACACGGATGACGACGCGGCCCAACGGCATCGTGCTGGTCACCGGCCCCACCGGCTCGGGCAAGACCACGACCCTCTATTCGACGCTCAAGCATCTGGCGACGCCCGAGGTGAACATCTGCACTATCGAGGACCCCATCGAACTGGTCGAGCCCAGCTTCAACCAGATGCAGGTCCAGCCGAAGATCGACGTGACCTTCGCCTCTGGCGTGCGCACGGTGCTGCGCCAGGATCCGGACATCGTCATGGTCGGCGAGATTCGTGATCTGGAAACCGCCGAAATCGCGATCCAGGCTGCACTCACGGGCCATCTGGTGCTGTCCACCTTGCACACGAACGATGCACCGTCGGCCATCACCCGGCTGACCGAACTGGGTATTCCGGCCTATCTGATCCGCGCCACGCTGCTGGGCGTGGTCGCGCAGCGGCTCACGCGTCAACTGTGCCCCGAATGCAAGCAACCTGCGGCGGTTGATGCGGCCAAATGGGGGGCATTAACGGTTGGCCACACGCTCACCGCGCCGGAAACCGCCTACGAGCCGGTCGGCTGTCCGGAGTGCCGCAAAACGGGCTACCAGGGCCGGGTCGGGCTTTACGAAGTCATGGAAATGAACGACACCCTGACCGAGGCGGTGCAGGACGATCTGGACCTGGAGCAACTGCGCCGGCTCGCAGTGCGCGAAGGCACCCGCCCGCTACGCATCAGCGGCGCCGTCAAGGTTGCCCAGGGCGCAACCAGCCTGGATGAGGTGCTGAAGGTCGCGCCCACCGCGTTACACAGCGGCTGATAGCGCTCGCTCGGGAAACACTGGGCTGTCTAGCCGACGAGTGGCCACCTGGAAACCGGCCCGCTCCATTCGGAGTGCACTTCGCGGTGTGACTAGATCAGAGTTTCCCTAAACGCGCCGAAACCGCGATTCCGCGATCAGGTCGGCCACCTGCCCGGTCGGCACACCGTCGCGGCGCGAACGTTCGAAGACTTCTGTCACCGTATCCCCAATGCCACGCAGGTGCCGCTCCACCTTGTCCCAGGTGTAGCCGGTACGCTCGTAGAAGATATCGATGATGCCGCCGGCATTGATCACGTAGTCCGGCGCGTAGAGGATGCCTCGGTCCAGCAGCGCCTGATCGTGGGCACGGCGGTCCAGCTGGTTGTTCGCCGCACCGGCAATGACCTTGGCCTGCAAACGCGACAAGGTGGCGGCATTGATCGCCGAACCCAGCGCACAGGGAGCAAATACATCCACGGCCTGCGCATCGATCTCGGCCACGGGCACGACGTCGGCGCCGTAAGCCTCGACCACACGATCAATATTGGGCTGGTGGATATCGGCGACGACGAGCTTGGCGCCTGCCGCATGCAGGTGGCCGGCCAGCCGGTAACCGACATTGCCCACCCCCTGAATCGCCACGCGGACACCCTCTAGGTCGTCGCGTTGCAACTGAAACCGCACCGCGGCCGCCAGGCCATGGAACACGCCCAGGGCGGTGGCTGGAGAGGGATCGCCGCTGTGGGGCTCGCCACCGGGGCCAGGCCGCTCAATAACGCCGCCAACATGCGCGGTGACCTCGCCCATCCGGCGCAGGTCTTCGACGGAGGTTCCGGAATCCTCCGCGGCAATGTACAGACCGCCAAGCCGGTCGACCGCACGGCCCATCGCTCGCACCAGGGCATCCGATTTCATCTGGCGGGCATCGCCGATGATCACGGATTTGCCCCCGCCGAGATCGATATTCGCCATCGCCGACTTGTAGGTCATGCCACGCGACAGCCGCAGCACATCGGTCAGAGCATCGGCGCTGGACGCGTAAGGCCACATCCTGCAGCCACCCAATGCCGGACCACGGACGGTATTGTGTACGGCGATAATTGCCCGGAGTCCCGAAGCCTCGTCGTGGACGAAGTGCACGCATTCGTGCTGATCAAATTCGGGATGGTCGAACACGGACATGAGGCCGGCACCGGAAAAAAGGGGCGCGGATTATCGCATGCCTCGCAGGAAATACCCGGTTTGTGGCTACGCGGGCACCTCGAGGGCTTTGCGCAAATCGTCGGCGGCTTGTTTGATCGCCAGTTTAGTCCGCAGACGACGCACCGGGTGCGTGGCGTGCTCTCGAAGCGACAGGCCACGGGCGGTCAGCTGCAGGCCCAGCGGCGCGGCGGCTGCGACCTCGAGATAGCCACGCTTGAGCAATAGTTCGCAGCTCAGCAGCAGCCAGTCCCGGTGCAGTCCATCGCTTCGCCACAAGGCCACCATGGCCTCGAAATCGAAGGCTTCGTTGGGCGAACCTATTCGTGTGACCAGGTGCCGGCTCAGCGCCCGGTCCGACGGCCGGGGGCAGTGCCGGACCGCAGGGTCCGCCGGTTGCATCTGCGCCCGCAATGCATCAGGCGGAGGCGGCGGCTGCATGTACGCAGCGCCGGAGGCGGTCAGGCGGAACTGGGTATCGAATTCACGCCTAACGATCTCCAGGTAGCCATCGCGCAGCAGGATATCCAGGGCGGCGCGCAAGTCTTCAGCCCGCCTGTCTGCTTCGCGCCAGAATCGCGCCAAGGTGGACGACAACACCTGTCCTCGCAGACCCAGCGACAGCTCATGATAGATATCCAGCACCGCGCTTCGCAGCTCGTATTCGGACATCGGCCGCTCCGCGGGGTCGCTGATGCGCTCCGGCAAATCATCGACCAGGTCGCCGTAGACGTTGTTGCGGACGAAGTCCTCGTAAGCCTTGGGCGAGAACCGAAGCATCGGTTCATCCTTGGGATGATGAATCTCCAGCCAGTCTTCATCGAGCAGCGCTGCCAGCGCGGCAGCCAGCGAACGCTCATCGAACCCGGCCTGCTCCCACTTGTACTTGATCAGCGTGGCTTCGATGCCCTCGCCGATTGAGCGGCTTGCCGTGTTGATCATGTTCAGCGCCAGGTTCTGCGCGGGGTCTTCAACGAACTTGAACAGCATTAGCGAACGTCCGCGGCAGTCTGCGTCTGGTCCATCGCTGCCCGAGCCTCGAACAGGGACATCTGATCCACCCCCCGATGGGACGACCGCGCGTGAATCACCTCATGCACAAATCGAAGCTTCTCCTTGGCCGGATGACACAACACGAACGGGTACAGATCCGCGACGCCCATGGACCGGCTAATGGCGTTGAGCCCAATACTCAGGTGCACGAACAGGTGAAGAAGCTCGTCAAAGGGCGTCGCGGCCAGCGCCGCGTCCGGATACGGGGCCGGTGGAATCAGGCGCCCCTGAACCACAAACCCGAAATCGTTGGCCGTGCCCAGCGTATCGATCATGTGCAGATAGTGGGCGAAGGACTCGGCCCAGTCTTCCCAGGGATGAGAGCTGGCGTAGGGGCTGATGAAACGCTCGTTCCAGTCCCGCGGTGCCCCCCGCTTGTAATAGCGCTGCATGGTCTTGGCGTAGTCCTGGCGCTCGTCCCCGAACACGTCGCGGTAGCGGTCATGCAAATCGGTGCCGTCAATCAGCAGCGCCCAGTAGTAATGGCCGATCTCATGCCGAAAATGCCCCAGCAACGTGCGATACCGCTCCTTCATCTGCACGCGCATGCGCTCGCGCGCAACATGATCAGCCTCGGCCAGGTTGATGGTGATCGTGCCATTGGCATGGCCGGTCCAGACCGTTTCAGCGTCTTCTACCGGGTGGACGAACTCGGTGTCCGGATCGCGGTCGGTCTCGAAACGAAAGGCCAGCCCCCACTCCAGGTCTTCGGCCTTGGTGCGTACCGGCAAACCCAACTGCAACATCGTGTACAACAGATGACGCTTGGCAGACTCCAAGCGGTACGCATATAGACGCTGGCGCGCATCGTCCAGATCCGGCGCGTGCTCGGTCAGCCGGCAGGACAAGCAGTACGGCTCCGGATCGTCGGCCGGAACCATCCAGTTGCAGATGTCGAACTTGCGATAATTGCGGCAACGGCGGTAGTTCTTGCCATCTGGAGACTTCCAGCGCCCGCCGCCGGCGCTCTCCACCGCGGACATCCGGCGTTCGTCCGGCAGGAACGCAAGCCGGCGTTCACAAGCCTCACAGCGTGTGTTCTTGAAGAAAATCGTGTTGCCGCAGACACAGTGGAAGGTTTGCATGGGTGCAGATTGTGCATCATGTTGCCTGCCGGTAGATCATTATCCCCATCACCCGAACGCCGACTGGACCGTCCATGAGCATCGTTGTCGCGCTGAATCATCGCACCACGTATCGATACGATCGCCCGGTCAAACTCACGCCCCAGATCATTCGCCTGCGACCCGCGCCGCATACGCGCACGCCGGTGCAAAGCTATTCGCTGAATGTCCGCCCGCAGCCGCATTTTCTGAACTGGCAGCAGGACCCGCACAACAACTGGCAGGCGCGGGTCGTCTTTCCCGAGAAGGTCGATCACTTCGAGATCGAGGTGGATCTGCTCGCCGATCTGGCAGTGTTCAATCCATTCGACTTCTTCATCGAGGACTGGGCCGAAGAGGTCCCGTTCGTTTACTCCGATGCGCTGGCCGAAGATCTGGCGCCATATCTGGACACACCGCTGCCGGCATCGCATCTCGGCCGCCGCTTTGTCGGTCTGCTCAACGCGATGGAGCCGCGCAAGCCGATGCGCACGATCGACTTTCTGGTCGCGCTGAACCAGCACATTGCCAACGAAATCGACTACGTCATCCGCATGGAGCCAGGCGTGCAGACGCCGGAAGACACGCTGGCGAAAGGGCGCGGCTCCTGCCGCGACTCGGCCTGGCTGCTGGCGCAGCTGCT
>Ga0208330_1000056_pt1 | contig 71584 bp, 60 predicted proteins | sample DeeseametaMP1896_FD_184180 | JGI IMG/M metagenome (GOLD analysis project Ga0208330, IMG submission 184180) | Marine microbial communities from the Deep Pacific Ocean - MP1896 (SPAdes) | ecosystem: Environmental > Aquatic > Marine > Oceanic | place: East of Hawaii, North Pacific Ocean | collected... | reverse complement strand
TGCGGATCGCCGCCGTGGCCGCCAGCCGCAGGTCTGTGTCGATGTTGACCTTGCGCACGCCGTGGCGGATGCCGCGCCGGATCTCCTCCAGCGGCACACCCCAGGTCGGCTTGATCTCGCCGCCGTACGTGTTGATCAGCAGGCGCAGCTCCTCGGGGACCGAGGACGACCCGTGCATGACAAGATGGGTGTAGGGCAGGCGTTTGTGGATCGCCTCGATCACATCCATCGCCAGCACGTCGCCGTCCGGCTGGCGGGAGAACTTGTAGGCGCCGTGACTGGTTCCCATCGCCACCGCCAGAGCATCGACACCGGTGTCGGCCACGAAACGCTCTGCCTCTTCGGGGTCGGTCAGCAACTGGTCATGCGACAGGGTGCCCGTCGCACCGTGCCCGTCCTCCTGGTCGCCCTGCCCGGTTTCCAGAGATCCGAGCACGCCCAGTTCTCCCTCGACCGACACGCCGGCAGCATGGGCCATCTCGACCACGGCGCGCGTGATCCCCACGTTATAGGCGTAATCGGCGGGCGTGGTGCCGTCTTCCTTCAGCGAACCATCCATCATGACAGAGGTGAACCCGTGCTGGATGGCAGTGACGCAGGTGGCAAGGTTGTTGCCGTGATCCAGGTGCATGCAGACCGGGATATGCGGGTAGATTTCCACCAGCGCGTCAATCAGCTTGGCCAGCACCGTGTCATTGGCATAGCTGCGCGCCCCGCGGCTGGCCTGCAGGATCACGGGCGACCCGGTTTCATTGGCCGCAGCCATGATCGCCAGCCCCTGTTCCATGTTGGACATGTTGAAGGCCGGCACGGCATAGCCGTTCTCGGCCGCGTGGTCGAGCAGCTGGCGAAGGGTGATACGGGGCATCTCGGGCTCCTGTCAGTCGGAGTGGGAAAGGTAGTCGCAGAGCGTCGCGACCTCGTCACGGCTGCCAAAGATCAGTGGCACGCGGTCATGCAGGTGGGCGGGCGACAGGTCGAGGATGGCACTCTGGCCATCCGTCGCGGTGCCGCCGGCCTGTTCGATCAGGTAGGCAATCGGGAAAGCCTCGTAGGCCAGCCGCAGAAAGCCCTCCTCGTAGCCCGGGCGCGTGTCGCCGGGATACATGAACAGCCCGCCCCGGCGCAGGATGCGGTGCAGATCCCCCACGGCGGCAGCGATCCAGCGCATGTTGAAATCGCGCCCGCGCGGCCCTTCGGCCCCGCGCAGCAGGTCCTCGGTATAGCGCTGCAACCCCTCGGGCCAGCGCCGCCGGTTCGAGGCATTGAATGCCACGGTCGAGGTGCCAGGCTTGATCGTGACGGCGGTCGTGTCGACGTGAAAGACACCTGTCACCGGGTCCAGCGTGGCGATGTCGACGCCCGCGCCGGTGCTGAAACCGAAATCGACCGAATGCCCGAAAGAGACATAGCAGGCCGCGATCATCTCGCGCCCCTTGCGCAGGAAACTGTCACCCGCCGGGAAGATCGCGAAGAGCGCCCCCAGCGGCGCGCCGATGCCGATGCTGCCGGACCCGTCGATCGGGTCCATCGCCAGGTCGAATGCGCCCTCCGGGTCGATGATCTCGACCTCCTCGGCCTCTTCGGACAGGATGCGGGCCACCGACATGCCGCGCAGCACCTCGATGAAATGGTCATGCGCGCCCATGTCCAGCGCCTTTTGCTTGTCGCCGGAATCGTTGGTGCCAATGACATGGGTCGGGTCACCGGTCAGGTGCCCCTGTGCCAGGCGGGTCGCCAGCGGCACGCTGGCCTCGGCCAGGCGGATCAGCAGCGCCGCCAGCGCGCGGCGCGCGGTGTCCTCGCCCGCCCAATTCGCCAGGTGCGCGGCCAGGGTCGGTGCGGTGACGGGTGCGTCGCCGTCCAGTTTCAGGGGCGTTTGCATGGCCTTATCCCTTTCCGTTCAGCAGTGCGTCGGCCTTGGCCACGATGGCCTCGCGCGTGATGCCGAACGTCCGGTATAGATCCTCTGCCGGGCCCGAGGCGCCAAAGCCCCGCATCCCGATCACGTCCTCCTCGCGGTCGACATAGCGGGTCCAGCCGTAGGTGCTGGCGGCCTCGACCGCGATACGGGGCGCCGCGCCCAGCACGTCGGCCCGGTACTCCGCCGGTTGCGCCTCGAACAACTCCCAGCACGGCATCGAGACGACGGTCACGCCCAGCCCGCGTTCCGCCAACGCCTCGGCGGCCTCGACCGCAAGGCTGACCTCGGTGCCCGTGGCCAGCAGGGTCAGGTCGCGCCCCGCGCCGAAGCTGCGCAGGACATAGGCGCCTTTCGCGCTTTGGTTCTCATCCCTGGCGTCCAGCCGCAATTGCGGCACGCCCTGCCGGCTGAGCGCCAGCAGCGACGGGGTTCCGCGCGACCGGATGGCGATGTCCCAGCATTCCAGCGTCTCGACCGCGTCGGCGGGCCGGAAGGTGTAGAGGTTCGGGATCGCGCGCAGCGAGGTCAGATGTTCGACCGGCTGGTGGGTCGGGCCGTCCTCGCCCAGCCCGATGCTGTCATGGGTCATGACATAGATCGTGCCGACGCCCATCAGCGCGGACAGGCGGATCGCGTTGCGGGCATAGTCCGAGAAGACGAGAAAGGTGCCGCCATAGGGGATCAGCCCGCCGTGGGTGTTCATGCCGTTCATGGCTGCGGCCATTCCGAATTCACGCACGCCGTAGCCGACATAACGGCCCGGCTCTGCGCGTGAGAACTGCCGGTCCACCGCCGGCACCCGCGTCAGGTTGGAACCGGTCAGATCGGCTGACCCGCCGATCAGCTCTGGCAGCGCGGGGGCCAGCGCCTCCAGCGCAACCTGGCTGGCCTTGCGGGTGGCGATCTTTTGCGGCTCCGCGATGAGCGCTGCGCGCGCCTGCGCCACCGCCGCGCCATATCCGCCGGGCAGCTCGCGCGCCATACGGCGCGTGAACTCCGCGCGGTCCGATGAGGCGGCAAGCCGGGCTTCCCAGTCCTTGCGGGCGGCCCCGCCACGCGCCCCGATGGCCCGCCATTCGGCGGCGAGATCGGCGGGCACCTCGAAGGGGGCGGCCTCCCAGCCCAGCGCTGCCTTGGCGGCGGCGGCCTCTTCGGCGCCCAGCGGCGACCCGTGCGCCGAGGCAGTGCCCGCCTTGGATGGCGCGCCGTAGCCGATCACCGTCTTCATGGCGATCAGGGTCGGCTTGCCGGTTTCCGCCTTGGCCTCTGCGATGGCGGTCGAAACGCCGGGAATGTCATGGCCGTCACACTCCAGCACATGCCAGCCGCAGGCCCGCAGACGCCCCGGCACATCCTCGGAAAACGACACGGAGGTCGGCCCGTCGATGGTGATCTGGTTGTCGTCATACAGAACGATCAGCTTGCCCAGCCCCAGGTGTCCCGCCAGCGAGATCGCCTCTTGCCCGATACCCTCTTGCAGGCAGCCGTCACCGAGGAACACGTAGGTATGATGATCGACCAGGTCGGCGCCGAACTCGGCCCCCAACGCGCGCTCGGCCATTGCCATGCCGACGGCATTGGCGATGCCCTGGCCCAGCGGCCCGGTTGTCGTCTCGATCCCCTTGGCATGACCGTATTCCGGATGGCCCGCGGTGCGGGCGCCAAGCTGACGGAAGTTGCGCAGCTCTTCGATGGTCATGTCGTCATAGCCGGTCAGGTGCAGCAGCGAATAGAGCAGCATCGAGGCATGACCGTTGGACAGCACCACCCGGTCGCGATCCGGCCAGTCGGGGGTCGAGGCATCGAACTTCAGGTGATCCCGAAAGAGCGCGGTGGCCGCATCGGCCATGCCCATCGGGGCGCCGGGGTGACCGGACTTTGCCGCCTCGACCGCGTCGATCGACAGGGCCCGGATACAGTTGGCAAGGGCAAAACCCCCGGGGTCCAGTGCGACCTTGGCGGAAATCGACTGCGGCATCGGATCTTTGGGCATCACGTCCTCCTGCGTTGATCCGGTGTTACGCGAGACCGTCAAAAATCACAACCAAAAATCCCAAAATAACACAATTGACGATAATTGTGTGATATGTAATGTTACGTTCAGGAGGTGCACCGGTGAAAAGAGACGACAGGCAACAGGCGATCATGGACCTGCTGGTCACGGATGGAGAGGTCGAGATGGACGCGCTCGCCGACCGTTTTGCCGTGTCGCGCATGACCATTCACCGCGACCTCGACGACCTCGAAGGCGCGGGTCTGCTGCGGAAAATCCGTGGTGGCGCGACGATCCGCTCCGGCACCCAGTTCGAAAGCGATTTCCGCTTTCGCGAACGGCAAGGCGCCCCGGCCAAGTTGGCGATGGCCCGCGCCGCGCTGCGCCTTGTCGAACCGGGCATGACGGTCATGATCAACGATGGCTCGATGGCTGCGATCCTGGGTCAACAGCTTGCCGCCTGCCGGCCCCTGACGGTGATCACCAACAACGCGGCGGTCATGGATGCCCTGAAGGCTGAGGCCGGGATCATCCTGATCGCCCTGGGCGGCGTCTATTCCGCCAAGTTCAACGCCTATCTCGGCAAGGTGACAGAGGATGCGCTGGCGCATCTGCGCGCCGACCTTGCCTTTATCTCCTCCCCCGCGGTGTCGGGGCTGGAGGTCTTTCACATGGACGAAACCGTGGTCCGGTCCAAACAGGCAATGATGCGGCAGGGGGCCCGCCGCGTGCTGCTGGTCAACCACAGCCGCTTTGGCAAAGCCGCCCTGCATCGTCTGGCCGCCCTGTCGGAATTCCACCACATCATCACCGACCAGCCCCCCGCCCCCGAGGCCCGCGCGGCCCTGGACGAGGCCGGGTTGAGCCTGACAATCGCAGACCCGCAAGAGGCCGAAGCATGACACAATCGCCGTTCTGGATCGGAACCAGCTGGAAGATGAACAAGACGCTGGCAGAGGCGCAGGCCTTTGCCACTGCCCTCGCAGGGGCCGACGCGGAGCGCGATCCGCGCATCCAGAGGTTCGTCATCCCCCCCTTCACAGCCCTGCGCGAGGTCAAGCAGATCCTCGCGGACAGTTCGGTCAAGGTCGGCGCGCAGAACATGCACTGGGCCGACCAGGGCGCCTGGACGGGCGAGGTCTCTCCGCTCATGCTCACCGATTGCGGGCTGGATATCGTCGAACTCGGCCATTCGGAACGGCGCGAGCATTTCGGTGAGACCGACGAAACAGTGGGCCTCAAGACCGAGGCCGCCGTGCGCCACGGCCTGATCCCGTTGATCTGCATCGGCGAGACCCTGGCCGAACGCGAAGCGGGCCGCGCGCAAGAGGTGCTGGCAGCACAGGTGCGCGGCGCCCTGGGCAAACTGGACGACACCCAGAAATCCGCGCCGATCCTGCTGGCCTACGAGCCGGTCTGGGCCATTGGCGAGAACGGCATTCCCGCCACCTCGGACTATGCCGACGACCGGCAGGGTGAGATCGTCGCAGTTGCCGAAGAGGTTCTGGGGCGCCGCGTGCCCTGCCTCTACGGCGGCTCGGTCAACCCCGGCAATTGTCAGGAACTCATCCAGTGCCCGCATATCGACGGGCTTTTCATCGGGCGCTCTGCCTGGAATGTCGCGGGCTACCTCGACATCCTCGCTAGGTGCGCCACCGTCATCTGAACGAAAGGACACGATCCCATGAAGATTGCAGTTGCAGGCGACAGCGCAGGCGAAGAACTGGCAAAAGTCCTCGCCGATCACCTCAAGGACACGCACGAAGTCTCGGAAATCTCGCGCACCAGCGAAGGGCCGGACCCCTTCTATGCCAACCTCGCGGACCGCGTGGCCAGCGCCGTCATGGCCGGCGATTACGACCGCGCGATCCTGATCTGCGGCACCGGTATCGGCGTTGCCATGTCGGCCAACAAGATCCCCGGCATCCGCGCGGCCCAATGCCATGACACCTATTCGGCAGGCAAGGCCTCGACCTCGAACAACGCGCAGATCATCACGATGGGCGCACGCGTGATCGGGGCAGAACTGGCCAAGGATATCGCCGATGCCTTCCTCTCGACCTCTTTCGACCCCGATGGCCGCTCGGCCGGGAACGTGAACGCGATCAACGAGGTCGACGCGAAATACAACAAGGCCTGACTGCAAGGCGCCCAGGGGCGCCCGGCCGTCACGCCACGTCCAGAGCCCGGTCTTCCTCCCCCGGGCTCCGGCCATTCCCGGACAAGCCCGAAGGACATGACATGGACCGGATTCTGGCCATCGACAGCGGTCTGACCGTGACCAAGGCGGTGATCTTCGACCTTGCGGGGACACAGCTGGCCGTCGCGCGCCGCAACGTGACCCAGTTGAAACCCGCGCCCCGCCGGGTCGAACGGGACATGACCGACCTCTGGCAGCAGACCGCCTCTGCCATCCGGGATGTGCTGGACAGCAGTGGGACCGACCCGGCACGCATCGTCGCCGTGGCCGCCACGGCGCATGGCGACGGCATCTACCTGCTGGACAAGTCAGGCAAGCCGCTGGGGAACGGAATCCTGTCGCTGGACAGCCGCGCCTTCGAGGTTGTCGATGATTGGCAGGCCGACGGGACCGACCAGCGCGCGCTGTCCCTGACCGGGCAGGTGCCGCATGTCTCGGCCCATTCCGCGCTGCTTGGCTGGCTTCAACGGCATGAGCCGGATCGTTTCGCGCAAATCGGTCATGTCCTGGCTTGCAAGGACTGGCTGTGTTTCTGCCTCAGCGGCCGCATCGGAACCGATCACACCGAGGCCAGCACATCCTTCACTGAGGTGCAGTCACAAACCTGGTCGCAAGGGGCGCTGGAGCTCTTCGGCCTTGGCAACTTGCAGGACGCCCTGCCCCGCGCCGACCACTCCGCCACCGTGGTCGGAGAGGTCACGCAGGCAGCAGCGGATGCGACGGGCCTGCGCCCCGGCACGCCCGTGGCGGCGGGCCTGCATGACGTGACCGCCTCCGCACTGGGGATCGGCGCGCATCGGCCCGGAGTGGTCGGAATCGTCGCTGGCACCTATTCGATCAACGAAAGCGTCTCGACCCGGCCGATTGTCGATGCCCGCTGGTTCTGCCGCAATGCCATCGACGCGGGACAGTGGAACAACATGTCCATCTCGCCCGCCTCGACCACGAATTACGACTGGTTCCTGGATACCTTCTGCGCTGCCGAGCGCGCGCAGGCCCGGGCCGAGGGCCGGGACATCCATGCCCTGTTGCGCCCCGAGATCGACGCGGCGCTGAGCCGGCCCTCCTCGATCCTCTATCATCCCTACCTCTTCGGCTCGCCGATGGGTGCGACGCCCAGCGCCGGGTTCCTCGGCCTGCGCGGCTGGCACGAACGCGGCGACCTATTGGCCGCCCTGCTGGAAGGCGTGGCCTTCAACCATCGCGATCACGTCGATGCGCTGCGCGGCAGCTTCGGCGGCAGCGCGGCGCGGCTCACCGGCGGCGCCTCGCGCAGCCCGTCGGTGGCACAGCTCTTTGCCGACGTCCTGGACATGCCCGTGACCGTCACCGACACGGACGAGGCCGCCGCCTGGGGCGCCGCGCTTTGCGCCGGGGCGGCGGTGGGCGCCTTTGCGCGCTGGGACGCGGACCCGCGCAACCTGGCGGCGCTGGAAACCACCTATCAGCCCACACCCGGCCGCGCCGCGCATTATGCCCGGCGCTACGCGATCTACAGCGAAATTGCCGAAAGCATGGGCGCGGCCTGGGATCGCCTGAACAGCCTGGAAACCCTTGCTCGGGGCGACACCGATGACTGACCCCGTGACAGAAGACCTTGACGTGCTGGTCATCGGCGCCGGGATCAACGGCGCCGGCGTGTTCCGCGATCTCTGCGCGCAGGGACTGAAATGCATGATCGTGGACAAGGGCGATTTTGGGTCGGGCACCAGCGCGGCACCATCGCGCCTGATCCACGGCGGACTGAAATACCTCGAAACCGGGGAATTTCGTCTTGTCGCGGAATCCACCTATGAACGGAACCTGCTGCTGAAGAACGCGGCGCACCTTGTCCGCCCCCTGCCCACGGTGATCCCGATCCAGTCCTGGACCAAGGGTGTCTGGGCGGCGCTGCGCACCTTCTTCGGTTCAACGACAGCGCCGCGCAGCCGAGGGGCGCTGTTGGTCAAGGCCGGGTTAGCGATCTATGATTTCTACGGTGCGAAGGCGCGCCAGATGCCCCGGCACGGAATGCTGGGACGAAAGCAGGCGCTTGCCCAGTTCCCGGCGCTGACGCCCCGGATCGTCGCCGTCGGCACCTACTACGACGCCACCGTGACCGCCCCGGAACGGCTGGTGATGGAGCTGACGTCTGACGGGGTCGCCATGTCGCCGGGCTCCGAGGCGCTGAACTGGACCGCCGTCGAGGGGCAGAAGGACGGCACCGTGTCCCTGCGCGGACCGGACGGGGACCGCCGCACGGTGCGCCCGCGTTTCGTGGTCAATGCCGCAGGTCCCTGGATCGACAAGGTGAACGCGCTGTTGGGGCTGGACACACGGCTGATCGGCGGCACCAAAGGGTCGCACATCCTTCTGGATCATCCCTCGCTGCTGGATCAACTTGACGGGCGGATGATCTATTTCGAGGGCGACGACGGGCGCATCCTGCTGGTCTTTCCCTTTCACGGCAAGGCGCTGGTCGGCTCCACCGACATCCCCGCGAAAGACCCGGATGCCGTGATCTGCACCGAGGCGGAAACCGATTATTTCATCCAGAGCCTGCGCGACCTGCTACCCGGCCTGCAGTTCGATCACGATCAGATCGTCTACGCCTATGCCGGCATTCGCCCGCTGCCCAACTCCGAAGGTGTGGCGCCGGGGCTCATCAGCCGTGATCATTCCGCCCCGTTGGACCCGGCCACACCGCAGCGCGAATTTCCGGTCATGTCGCTGGTTGGTGGCAAATGGACCACCTTCCGCGCCTTTTCGGCAGAGGTCAGCGACCGCGTGCTGGCCGAGCTTGGCCAGCCCCGGCAGCACCCGACCGACGAGATGCCCATCGGCGGCGGGCGCGGCATGCCCCTGACTCCAGAGGCGCGGCAAGACTGGGTCTCTGGCGTCGCGGCGGATACCGGCGTTGCGCCGGACCGGGTGGCCGTGCTGCTGGACCGCTACGGGACCACCGCGCGCGAGGTTGCCGCGCATGAGGGCCGGGATGCCATCGGCCTGCCCGACGCGCCGGATGTCTCTGACCGCGAGGTCGACTGGATCGCACGGCACGAGGCGGTGGTGCACCTGTCCGACATCCTGCTGCGCCGAACGTCGCTGGCCATCAGCGGACGCCTGACCCCCGCCCTCTGCCGCGCGGTTGCCCGGATCGCGGGCGGCGCTCTTGGCTGGGACCAGGAGCGGGAACAGGAGGAACTGGCGGACCTGGCCACCCTGCTGTCCGAAAGGCATGGCGTTCGCCTCGACTTGCGCTAGCCTCCCGCGCAAGGGAGGCCGCACCATGTCGCAGAAGCACCGCAAGCTGATCAACGATCCCGATCACCTGATCGAGGATCTTGTGGCGGGCATGATCTCGGCCCATCCGGACCTGATCTGTGTCGAGGGGGACACCGGGCGGGCCATCGTTGCGCTGAACGGCCCGCGCGACGGCAAGGTCGGCATCGTCATCGGCGGCGGATCCGGCCATGAACCCGCCTTCGCGGGCTATGTCGGCAAGGGGTTGGCCGATGCGGGGCCACTGGGAAACATCTTTGCCTCGCCCTCGCCCGCGCAGATCATGGATGCGGGATTTGCCGCTGACGGCGGTGCGGGGGTGCTGTTTCTCTACGGCAATTACACCGGCGACGTGATGAATTTCGGCATGGCCGAAGAGGGGCTTGCCGAACACGGGATCACCGCGCGCTCATTCGTCGTGACCGATGACATCGCCTCGGCCCCGCCGGAACGGGTCAGCGAACGGCGCGGGATCGCCGGGGATTTCTTTGTCTTCAAGGTGGCGGGGGCGGCCGCGGATCTGGGCCTGAGCCTCGACGAGGTCGAACAGGCCGCCGCGCGCGCAAACGCGGCCACCCGGACAATGGGCGTCGCTCTGTCCGCCTGCATCCTGCCGCAGACCGGTCGCCCGAACTTCGACCTGCCCGTGGGAGAGATGGAAATCGGCATGGGCATCCACGGCGAACCGGGCATCGAACGCGGCCCCGCCGAAGGCGCTGATGCGGTCGTGGACAGGCTGTTGCCGCCGATCCTGACGGAACTGGCCTGCACGAGCGGCGACAAGGTGGCCGTTCTGATCAACGGGCTGGGGTCAACCAGCCTGATGGAGCTTTACCTGCTGCACCGGCGTGTCGCGCAACTGCTGGATGACCGGCAGATCACGATCCACCACAGTTGGGTCGGGGAATATTGCACCTCGCTGGACATGGAGGGCGCCTCGATCACGCTGATGAAACTGGACGACGATTTGCGGACCTGGCTGGATCACCCCTGCGAGACACCGGCCCTGCGCGTCGGCAGGGCCGATATCCCCCGCACTGCCCGCCCGCAAAGACACCGGCACAGGGCCAACCCTGTGGCAGGCGCCACTGACCGCGCCAACCTGTGCACCGACGGCGAGATCGGCCCGGCAGAGTTTCGCACCATGATGCGGGCGGGGGCCGAGGCGATCTTTGCTGCGGTGGACCGGCTTTGCGCGCTCGACGGTGAAATCGGCGACGGCGACCACGGCGTCACGATGGAGATCGGTTGGAAGGCCGTTCTTTCCGCAATGGACAATGCCGACCCGGACATGACCATCACGGACCTGTGCAACGTGATCGCCAACAGCTTTCTGTCCGCCGTCGGCGCCTCTGCCGGGCCGCTCTATGCCTCGGGGTTCGGGGCCGCCGGGCGGGCGGTCTCAGACCGCTGGGCGCTGGATGCCGGCGCGCTGGCCGCCTGGCTGGACGGGATGGCGCAGGGCATCGCGACGCGCGGCGGCGCAGCCTCGGGCGACAAGACCATGCTGGACGCCTGGCTGCCCGCCGCAGAGGCCGCGACGGCCGCGGCCCGCGAAAGCGCGCCCCTGCCGGACACCTTGAAACGCGCCTGCGAGGCCGCCCGGCGCGGCGCGGAGGCCACCGCGCAGATGCAAAGCGGCAAGGGCCGGTCGCAGAAACTGGGTGAGCGGTCTATTGGGCACCTGGACCCGGGGGCCGAATCCGCCGCACTTCTGCTTGCCGCCTGGTCAGATGCCGCACCGCGCCAAACCGACCGTTGAAAGACTGTCACATTGCTCTGATAGCCCGACGCAGATGTAATCAAATCATGGAGACCCTCATGCGTTTCGCCCTTTCCGCGCTTGCTGCCGCGCTGCTTTCGACCTCGGCGATGGCCGAGGTGTCGGGCAAGCTGGTGCTGTATACCTCGCAGCCCAATGCCGATGCCCAGCAAACGGTCGACGCCTTTCAGGCCAAGTACCCGGAGGTGGAGGTCGAATGGATCCGCGACGGCACCACCAAGGTCATGGCCAAGCTGCGCGCCGAGTTTGCCGCAGGCGCCCCGCAGCCCGACGTGCTGCTGATCGCCGACATGGTGACGATGGAAGGACTGGAGGCCGAAGGCCGCCTGATGGCCTACCCCGAGGCCGACACCAGCGCCTATGACCCCGCGCTGATGGATGCCCAAGGCCATTATTTCTCGACCAAACTGATCACCACCGGCATCGTCTACAACACCGGCGCCGAGATGGTCCCGACCTCCTATGCAGACCTGCTGAAAGAAGCGGCCAAGGACAAGCTGGCCATGCCCTCGCCGCTGACCTCCGGCGCGGCGACCATCCACATGGCCGCCATCACCGCGCATCCCGACCTGGGCTGGGATTTCTACGAGGGCCTTGCCGCGCAGGGCGCTATCCCCGAGGGCGGCAACGGCGGCACATACAAGGCCGTCGCCGGGGGCGAAAAGCTCTATGGGTTCGTGGTCGACTTCCTGCCGATCCGCAACAAGCTGGACGGCGCCCCGGTCGAGTTCGTCTTTCCCGAGGAAGGCGTTTCCGCCGTGACAGAGCCGGTGGCGATCCTGTCGACCGCGCAGAACCCCGACGCCGCCAAGGCCTTTGTCGACTTCCTGATCTCCGAGGAAGGCCAGCAACTGGCCGCGGACATGGGGTATCTGCCCGCACATCCGGGCATCACCCCGCCCGAGGGTTTCCCGGCGCTGCCCGACATCAAGCTGCTGGACTTCGACCCGGCCAAGGCATTGGCGAACGATCAGTCCAACAAGATGAAGTTCACAGAAATCTTCGGCGGCTGATCACTTGCGCTTGTTGAATTTCCTGCGCAGCGGCGAGGGCCTGACCCTTGCCGCTGTTACCTTTTTCGCGCTGGCCCTGCTGGTCTTTCCGCTGGGTCTTCTGGCGCGTGTCGGGGTGACACAGGACGGCGCCGTCTCGCTGGCGCCATTGGCTGATGCGCTGTCCTCACGCTCGGTCTGGCGCGCCTTTACGCATTCGCTGGAAAGCGCCTTTTTCTCGTCGCTTCTGTCGCTGGTCGCGGGCACGGGGATCGCGCTGGCCATCGGTCTGACCGATATCCGCTGGAAGGGTGTCTTCACCTTCCTGTTGCTGATCCCGATGATGATCCCGCCGCATGTGACGGCGATTGCCTGGATACAGGCGATGGGCCCATCCTCTCCGATCCTGCGCAGCATGGGGATCGCGCCGGAACTGGGCACGACGCATCCGCTCTATTCCCCCGGCGGGCTGATCTTTCTGCTGGGCGTTCAGCACACGCCGCTGGTCTTTCTGGTCGTGCTGGCGGCCCTGCGTGCCCTGCCGCGTGAGATGAGCGATGCCGCCCGCATCGCAGGGGCCGGGGGCGGCAGGCTGCTGCGACGCATCATCCTGCCCCTTCTGGCCCCCACCCTGATTGCCGGTTATGCGCTGGCCTTTGTCTCGGCCCTGGGGAACTTCGGCATCCAGGCGCTGCTGGGCATTCCCGCGCGCTACATCACCCTGCCCGTGCTGATCTGGCAACGTCTGGCCAGCTTTGGCCCCTCGGTGCTGACCGACGTGGCGGTGATCGCCTCGATTCTGGCCCTGTTGGCGATGGTGGTGATCCTGCTGCAGATGCTGTTGTTGCGGAACGCCCGCAGCACGCTGATCGGCCCACCGCAACCGCCCCTGCATATCCGGCTGGGCCGTCTGCGCGGCTGGACGGAGGCCGGGCTGGCCCTGCTGGTCCTTGGCACGCTGGTGCTGCCCATCGCGGCACTGGTGGCAACCGCCCTGGTGCGCACCTACGGGCTCCCCCTGAACGCGGACACGATCACGCTGGACAACTTCGCCGAGATCCTGTTCCGGCAATCCGTCACCGCGCGCGCCTTTCTGAACTCTTCGCTGACCGCCGCCACGGCTGCCGCGATCATCGCCCTGGGCAGCATCCTTGTGGCGCATTTCATGTCCTCGCCCCGGCGCGCCGTGCGAGGCACCGGGCTTGGCATCGCGACGCTGAGCGAGATGACCTACGCCGTTCCCGGCCTGGTGATCTCGATTGCCTTCATCCTGGCCTTTCTCAAACCGCTGCCGCTGTTCAACGTCTCGCTCTACAACACGCTGGGGATCATCCTGATCGCCTATCTCTGCGCCTTCTTCTCTATCGCGCTGAAACCCGTCAGCGCCGCCTTCGTGCAGCTGGACCCGGCTTTGGACGAGGCCGCCCGGATCTCGGGCGCATGTTTCGGGTTCCGGATGCGGCGGATTTTCCTGCCGCTCATCGCCCCGGCGGCGGCCTCGGGCGCGATCCTCGTCTTTCTGACCGCCTATAACGAGGTCACGGTCTCGGCCCTGCTGTGGTCCAGCGGGAACGAAACCATCGGGACGACGATCTACAACTACGAGGATGGCGGCTATACGACCCTCGCCGCCGCGATGGCCAGCGTGACGGTCCTGGCCACGGTCCTTCTGATGGCCGCGCTGGACCGGCTGGGACGGCACGCGCCGCGCGGCGTGGTGCCCTGGCGGATGTGACCCGGCTCAGGACAAAAGCCGCGCAAACTCGGCGTCGATCCGTTCGAACAGGGGCAGGTAGTCTGCGGTTGTTTCCAGCAGCGCCGGGTTGCCCGCGTGCCTCTGGCGAATGTCCGCGATCCGTTCGGCAAGTGTCAAAGCCTCACCATTCGGGCCGGACCGGTTGTCGCAGAAGGTCAGCGCCCGGCTGAGCGCCGTGTCCATCATCCGGCAGGTCGGCCCATAGTGCCCGGCAAGGTCGGGCCGCATCCGCAGGCAAAGGCCGCGCGCGCCGGAATGGTGCAGCACCGCATCGACGACTCCGGCGTCGCAGCCGTCCGCACGGGCCAGCACGGCGCCATCGACCGGGTGAAACCCCGTCACCGCAAAAGCCTCGGCATAGCCGATGTCGTGATAGGCAGCGGCGATGACCAGCCGACCGCCGAACTCTTGCCGCGCCTCGACGATACGCGCCATCCGCATCACCTGTTGGATATGGGCAAGCCGGGGCGCATCGGGCGGAAACCAGTCTTCGGGCGCCTTCATCCCGGCAGGACCCAGGCCCGCTTGATCCGGATGGCCAGCCGGTCCCCGACCCGCATCGGCGCGTCATGGGCCACGGTCAGACTGGCCCCCGCGTCCAGGTCCAGAACCGCTTCCCAGATCCCGCCACGATAAAGGACGCTGCGCACCGTGCCCGCCAGTTGCCCTTCGGCCCCGGCGTCGAGGATCTCGATCCCCTCGGGGCGCACCAGCGCCCGCGCCGGTCCCTCCGGCTGGCCGGACACGGCGGTTGCGGCGAACCGGCAGCCGGACAGGTCGGCCATGCCGTCGCGATAGTAGACCTCGACGACGCTGCCATGCCCGATAAACGCCGCCACCTCGACGGACCCGGGACGTTCGTAGATCTCCTGCGGCGTTCCCACTTGCAGGAACCGCCCGCCCTTCATCACCGCCATGCGGTCGGCCAAGGCCATCGCCTCGCGCTGGTCGTGGGTGATATAGAGCGTGGTCGCCCCGGATGAGCGGTGAAAGTGCAGCAATTCCCGCTCCATCGTGCCGCGCAGGTGCGGATCGAGATTGGCCAGAGGTTCGTCCATGAGGATTGTCCGCGCCCCACCCGCCAGGCAGCGCGCCAGGGCCACCCGCTGCCGCTGGCCCCCGGACAGGGCCTCGGGTTTTCGCGCGGCCAGCTCCTTCATCGAGACGGTTTCAAGATGCGCCTCGACCGAGCGCGCCGCCTGCTTGCGCGACATGCCGCACGCTTCCAGCGGAAAGGCCACGTTGTCCCGCACTGTCATGTGCGGCCAGAGCGCATAGGATTGAAAGACGAACCCGGTGCCGCGCTGTTCGGGCGGCACCATCGTGCCCTGCCCGGCCACCCGCGCGCCATGCAACAGGATCTCGCCGCAATCCGGCGTTTCAAGCCCCGCGATCAAGCGCAGGAGCGTGCTCTTGCCACACCCGGATTCCCCGACGATGACAAAGAGCTCACGGTCAGCGACCGTAAAAGAGACCTCGGCGACGGCCGGTTTCCCGGCATAGTCCTTGCCGATGTGCCTGACCTCGATGCCCGTCGTCATTCGCCCGCACCTCGCTGCGCCGGGACGCCGGTCATGCCGCAGTGTCCTGGCCCCTTTTCGGCGGGCAACCGGCCCCGCCTTGCAGGCAGATCCTTACGACCGGGACAGGCGGAACCGCAACCCGATGTCGGGTTTTTGCTGCCCCTAAAGAACGAAATCCGTGGCGGTGAGTCCGGCCACCCGTATCTCGCCCTCGAAGCGTCCATCGCCACGGAACCCGAGGGATAAGTCCGCGCAGGTAAAGGGGTACCTTGGCGATCAGCTGATTTGTACAAAAGGACCAACGAAGGACAGGATTTGCCTAGGTCCGCTTTTCCCGGCTTCCTCCGGATTGCATGTCTCGCCTCTTTCCGGGACAGAACAGAAGGGACGACCAGCCGGACAGCCCTGGGGTTTCACCGTTTCCGGCCATGCCAACACCGCGTGGCGCGGTTGCATGGACCGATGGGTTTGCGCGTCGGCAAGGCGGCAAGGATTGGACCGCGATGCAGGACAGGGGGTAATCTGGGCGGCATGGGGTACGTGACATCGCTTTTCCCGCGCAAGGTGATCGCGGCGGTCGGGCCAAGGGTCGATGGCCCTGGCCTGCTGCGCGGGTTGGGGCTGGACCCCGACGGCCCCTGGGATCCCAAGATCATGGTGCCCGTGGCGGTCTACTATGACATGCTGGAACGGATCGCCGAGACGGTCGACCCGACCGACCTGCCGCTGAAGGTCGGCGCCTCCATGCGGTGTGACGAATACGGGGCGCTTGGCCTGGCGTGGAAGGCCGCCCCGGACCTGGCAGGCTCGCTGGCGCGGATCGAACGCTATGCGCGGGTCTGGACCAGCGTGGTGGAATACGAGCTGCGCCCCGATCCGCGTGGTGTCCTGCTGGTCCTGCAACGGGCCGGGGCACGGCGCCTGGGACTCAGGCTCTCGAACGAAACCTCGCTGGCCAGCGCGGTGTCCATTTCCCGGCAGGTCAGCCCGGTGCCCTTTGCCCCGCTCGAGGTCCGGTTTCGGCACCCACCGCCCCGCACCCTGTCCCACCACGAAAGCTGGTTTGGCTGTCCGGTGCGTTTCGACAGTGACATGGACGCGCTGCTGATTTCCCATGAGGCGGCCCGACAACCCAATATCCTGGGGGATGAGGGCATCACCCGCTTTCTGATCTCGCATCTGGACGAGGAACTGTCCGAGATTGCCGTTGAGGACACGCTGGAGGCCCGGTCCAAGGCGGCCATTGCCCGCGCGCTTAGCGAGGGCCTGCCCAAGATGGTCGACATCGCCCGGGGCCTTGGCCTCAGCGCACGCAGCTTTCACCGGCGCCTGTCCGAACAAGGGCTGAGCTTTCAGACCCTGACCGACGAGACCCGTCGCGAACTGGCCGAAGGACTGCTGCGCGACGAGGGTTATTCGCTTGCAGAGGTCGCCTTCCTGACCGGGTTTTCCGAGCAGAGCTCTTTTACCCGCGCGTTCAAACGCTGGGTCGGGCGGACCCCGGCCAGTTACCGCAAGGCCCACGGCGCAGACTGACGCCCCATTGGCAACAACTGTCAAAACGCTGGCGACGGCGGTCAATACCGGATGACCGCCGCCGGTCTATCCCCCTGTCATCACGTCCAGACAAGGAGACAGACCATGCACCCCATTCTCGTCATCGGCGCCACCGGCAAGACAGGTTCGCGCGTCGCAAGCAAACTGCAGGCGCTTGGCCATGCCGTGCGCCTTGGGTCGCGCAATGCACCGATCCCCTTCGACTGGGAGGCACCCGAAACCTGGGCCGCTGCCCTCTCCGGTGTCCGCGCCGCCTATGTCACCTATTTCCCCGATCTTGCCTTTCCCGGCGCCGTCGACAAGCTCGACGCGCTGTGCCGCACCGCTCGCGCCGCCGGTGTCGAACATCTGGTCCTGTTGTCGGGCCGGGGAGAGCATCACGCCCGTCTTGGTGAAGAGGTTGTGCGCAACTCCGGCCCGGACTTCACCATCGTGCGCGCCGCCTGGTTCGCGCAGAACTTCAGCGAAGGCTACCTGCGCGAACCGGTGCTGGCCGGGGTTCTGCCGATGCCCGGCGGCGACGTGGTCGAACCGATCATCGACGTGGACGACATCGCCGACGTCGTGGTGGCCGCGCTGACCGAGGGCGGCCACGAGGGCGAACTGTACGAGGTGACGGGCCCGCGCCTCATGAGTTTTGCCGAGATGGCCGGGGACCTGTCCACCGCCATTGGTCGGCCGATCCGGCACATCCCGATTACCTTCGAGGAATTTCACGCCAACGTGGCCAGCGCCGGGGGCGATTTCGTCGCCGATGTCTTTACCGCCATCGCGCGCGAGACACTGGACGGGCGCAACGCCAGCCTCGGGGACGGCGTGCAACGGGCTCTTGGCCGGGCGCCGCGGGATTTCGCGGACTTTGCACGGGCCGCGGCCCTAGCCGGCAAATGGCCGCTCGCGGCCTGACCGCCCCTGTTTCAGGAAAGGACCAGAGATGACACGTTCACTTTTTCAGAAGATCACGCTCGGGATCGCGGGCGCTACGACGCTGGCCATCGGCCTGTGCATCCTTGTCATCCCGCACCCGTTCTACGCCAGCTACGGCATCGTTCTGGCGGATGACGCCAGCTTGCTGAGTGAGCTGCGAGCGCCCGGGGCGGGGCTGGCCGTACTGGGGGCGCTGATGCTCTGGGGCATCTGGAACAGCGCAATGCGCCAGGTCGCGCAGGTGGCCGCGCTGACCGTCTACATCGCCTTCCCTGCGGGGCGGCTGGTCGGGCTGCTGGTCGACGGAATGCCGTCGGGCGGCATTCTCGGCGCGCTGGCCTTCGAGGCTGGCATCGCCATGCTTTGCCTTCTGGCCTTTCGCCGTGGGTCCCGGGCCTCTCCGCTGCAAGGCGCTGACACCCGCGCCCCTGTGGCCTGACCTGGCCTTGGCGGGACGGCAATCGCCGTCCCGCCCTGATCACTGCCTGAACAGGAGCTGAACGACATGACGACGATCTATCTTGCCCTCTTGCAGGGCGCCATTCTTGCCTATGCGCTGCTGGCTGGCGTCTTTCTGGCCTTCTCGGATTTCATCATGCGCGCGCTGTCACGGACCAGCGGCATCGGCGGTCCCGAGGCGATGCAGCTCATCAACCGCGAGGTGTTCCGCTGGATCTTCATGACCCTCTTTATGGGGATGGCGGTGGTATCGCTGCTGTTGTCGGGATTGGCCGCGCTGAGCCTGAACACCCCTACCGACACTCTGATCCTGCTGGCGGGGCTGGTCTACCTTGTGGGTTGCTTCGGCGTCACTGTGATCCGCAACGTGCCGATGAACGAGCGGCTGGCCGCAATGGACCCGGCAACCGACACGGCGCGAGACTATTGGACGGGGACCTACCTGCCCCGCTGGACCTTCTGGAACACGGTGCGCACCCTTGCCTGCGCGTTGTCCTCTGTCCTGTTGCTGACCGCACTGGTCTGGAGGACTGCGGCGTACTAGCGCGTCAGGCACCCGTAGATGGCGTAGCCCCGGTACAGGCTGTGCCCGGTCAGGGTCCCGGCGCCCGCCGCCATGTCCTGCATGGCCGCTCCCAGGGTATCGCGGGGCGCAACATGGAACCGGGCCAGCCAGGCGCGCAAGCCAGTTTTGAACCATCCCGGCAGCCGCCCCTGGTCGCCGAAATCCACGACGTGAAGGGTGCCGCCCGGCGCCAGGTGGCGCATGGCCTCGTCCAGCGCGGCCTGCCAGTCAGGGATCATCGAGAGGCTGTAGGAAAACACGATATGGTCGAACTCCGCCTCGCCGAACAGCGCCTCGGGGTCGAAAGAACAGGCATCCGCCTGCGCCAGCCGCGCCGCGCCGTCCAGCTTGCGGCGCGCGGAAATCAGCATCTGGTCCGAGATATCCAGCCCGAAAAGCAGGGCGCGCGGATGTCGCTTGCGGATCGCGGCAAGGTTGCGCCCGGTGCCACAGGCCACTTCCAGCACCCGGTCCCCGGGGTGGACCTGCATGTTGGCGATCATGTGGTCACGGCCCAGCAGATAATACTTGCGGGTAATGTCGTAGAATAGGCGCTGGTAACGATAGACATCGTCCATCAACCGCCCGTGGTCGGCCACCTCGCTCATTTGCTCAGCCCTTCCGACGATAAAGGTGGACGCCGCCATAGATTGCCGAGCGATCCTCGGCAAAGGCGCGTTCGGACGCTGGAGCGTCGTAGGACCATTGGTCCAGCAGCTCGGCCGGGACGCGGCCGGGCAGGATGTCCGGGCCGCCGCCTGTGCGGAACAGGACCCGGGCGCCGGGCATGGCCGTGCGTGTGATTTCCCGCCACAGCGCGGTCAGTTGGTCGTCGGTCATCCAGTCCTGCGCATCCAGCAGGACATAGACCGATTTCGAGTCCGCCGGGGCCTCTGCCAGCACATCGGTGATCGAGCGGTTCAGCACCCTCGCACGGCCTGCCGCGACGCGCAGCGCCTCGAAATTCCGTTTGTCGAGGTAGGGCGGCACCGGCCCGGTGCCATCCTCCTTGTAGGCCCGGTTGGCGGCCTGCCAGGCAAAGTAGTTCTCACCGATCGGGAAATCACAGAACAGCTTGCGCGTGCGCTCCTCCAGCACCGTGACGATATCGCCATCGGCATCGGCGGCCAGCTTGTCGTATTGCGCCGGGGGAATGCCCAGCCCGAACAGCGAGGCCCGGCGGCGCGCGGCAAACCGGACAAGGCGCGACCGGTAAAGGGGCTTGATCTCATCTTCGAAAAAGGCGCGCTGGTCCTCCAGCGTCCGGGCGCTCAGGAGCCGGGTGAAATCCACGCCGCCGATCCGCGCCACGAGGTGCACGGCCCCCAGAAAGGTGCCCAGAACGCCGAACCGGTAGAACCCGCGTGCGAACATGGACTTGCGGCGGCGCAGCCGTTCGCGCCCGTTCCAGAAGGCGCGCGCCTGCGGATCAAGGTAGGGCAGGACATAGCGATCCAGCAGTGCCACGTTTTCCGCCCTGTCCGCATGGCCGAACAGCGCGTAGAAACTGGCGTGATCGGGCAGGCGCTGCGCGGCCTCCAGTTTCAGCCGGTTCAACTCCACATGCCAGGGGGACAAATCCACCGCCGTGACGGATGCGGGCCGCGCGGTAAGATAGCTCATCATGTTGCAGCCGCCCGAGGCGATGCAGACGACGTGATCTTCGCGGCCAAGCTCCAGCGCGGTCATGTCGCAAACCGGGTCCTCCCAGATCTGCGGATAGACCAGCCCCCGGAACAGCCGCGCAAAGACCCGGTCGGACAGGGAAGCGAAAGAGAAGGATCTGTTCTGGTAGACCGCTTCGCCAATCAAGTCGCTGGTCGTGTCGCTCATCATGCTTCCTGTTTGCTCTGTTTCTTCTGGCTGTTTCTGGCCCGCCGCCTGGCGCGCTGTTTCAGCATGTGCTGACGGTTGTTCCGGGCTTCCCAGTCGATCAGCCGCATCTCGCCTTCGTGGTTCTCGATGATCGCGGTGCAGCTCTCGACCCAGTCTCCGGTGTTGATGTAGCGGATGTCGCCGATATCGCGGATCGCCGCGTGGTGGATGTGACCGCAGATCACCCCGTCATAGCCTTTCTGGCGGGCGTCCTGGGCCAGCACTTCCTCGAACTTGCAGATGTAGTTGACCGCCTGCTTGACCTGCTGCTTGCTCCATTTGGACAGCGACCAGTAGCGCCGCGACCACAGGCGGCGCACCCGGTTGATCCTGGGGTTCAGCCAGATCAGCATGGCATAGACGCGGTCGCCCAGGTGGGCCAGCCACTTGGCATTCATCACCACGGCGTCGAACTCGTCGCCATGTGTCACCAAGTAGCGTTTGCCATCGGCGGCGCGGAAATCGTCCTGGTTCTTGACCTCGATGCCCCCGAAATGAACCCCGAAGTAGTTGCGCATGACCTCGTCATGATTGCCGGGGATGAACACCACGCGGGTGCCCTTGTGCGCCTTTTCCAGCACCGCCTGCACCACGTCGTTATGGGCCTCGGGCCAGTGCCAGCCGCGCTGCAACCGCCAGCCATCGAAGATGTCCCCGACAAGGTACAGCGTCTCGGCCTCGTGCTTGTTCAGGAACTCGACAAGCAGTCTGGCCCGGCAGCCCCGGGTTCCAAGATGCACATCGGAAATGAAAATCGTTCGGTCGGACACCGCTTTGCCAGGTTGTTGTTAGCGTTTCGAGAGCGCCTAGGCCGTCCGTGCTTCACCGACATGACGATTTTGTCTCAATCATGTGAACCCTGCGCGATCTGCAGCGGAAATGCCGACAGATCGACCGCGGGTTTCCGGCGCGGGCTGCGTCTCGGAGCCTTCCCTAACGCACCCTCACCTCGGCGTCGACCGGGGCAGCCAACAAAGTTGACCCTTGGTCAGTTATTCTCGGTTTCCAGCATTTTCCGCAGCTCTGTCTTCAGCACCTTGCCGTAGTTGTTCTTGGGCAGCGCCTCGGCAAAGCGATACCTCTTGGGCCGCTTGAACCGTGCGATCCGGTCCAGGCAGAGCGCGTCCAGCGCGCCTTCTTCCACGCAGGTTCCAGACTGACAAACGATGAAGGCCACCACGACCTCTCCCCATTCCGGGTCCTGCTGGCCAACGACGGCAACCTCGCTGACCGATGGGTGCGACAGCAGCACTTCCTCGACCTCACGCGGGTAGATGTTCGACCCGCCCGAAATGATCATGTCCTTGGACCGATCATGCAGGGTGACGTAGCCCTCGGCATCCATGCGGCCCATGTCGCCGGTCCAGAGCCAGCCATCGCGCAGCGTCTTGGCCGTGGCCTCTGGATTGCGCCAGTAGCCGGGCATCACAGTCGCACCGCGCACCGCGATCTCTCCCACCTCACCGGCGGGCAATTCCGAGCCCTCACTGTCGAGGATCGCGACCTCCACAAGGCTTTGCGCGCGCCCGACAGAGTTCAGCCGGTCCCGCCAGCCAGCGGCGCTGCGGTCGGCCACATCCGCGCGCGGCAGGGCGGTGATCCCCATCGGGCATTCCCCCTGCCCGTAGATCTGCACGAAACGCGGCCCCATCACGTCGACCGCCTCAAGGATATCGGCCTCGTACATGGGGCCACCGGCATAGACGATGGTGCGCAGGCCCTCACCCGCGCTTCCGAGGGATTTCGCCACGTCGACCAGCCGTCGCACCATCGTGGGCGCGGCGAACATCGACACGAGGCCGATCCCGGGGGCGATCCGCAGGATCTCTGCCGCGTCGAACCCGCCGCTGTCAGGCACAACATGGCGCGCGCCACGCAAGACATGCATGAAGTTGTAAAGCCCCGCACCGTGGCTCATCGGGGCGGCATAGAGGATCGCATCCTCGGCCTGCACCTCGTCCACATCCGCGAAATAGCTCATCGTCATGGCGGCGATGTTTCCGCAGGAAATCATCACGCCCTTGGGCTGGCCGGTCGTGCCAGAGGTATAGAACAGCCAGGCCATGTCACTCTGGGCGAGAGATGTGGGTGCGCCCGAGGGAGCCGTTTCGCGCATCCCGCGAAAGGCGTCTCCCTCGGTCGATATCGTCGGCACCGGGGTCAGCCCCGTCAGCGCCTCGGCACTCTTGTTATCCGTGAAGACAAGCGCCGCCTCCGCGTCTTCGACGATCCAGGCCGCTTCGCGCGGGTGCAGCTTGCCGTTGATCGGCACCCCCGCCGCACCGGCCCACCAGATGCCGTAAAGCGCCTCCAAGTACTCGGTCCGGTTCGCCATAAAGAGCGCGACCCGGTCGCCCGCGCCAATCCCGCGCGCGGCAAGGGCCGCACCGAGGCCTGCGGCACGGGCTGCGAATGTGGCGTAGTCGGCCTCGCAAACGGTTCCCCGGAACAGCGCGGGGGCCGACGGATAGCGGGTCGCCGTGCGGTTCAGCCATTCGGCGGGGTTCATGCCAAGGCCTCCATCGTCGAACGAAACGCCCCCGCCGGATCGCTCCAACGGGGGCCACACTCCCGGCGACCTGAATCAGCCGCCCTTGAGCCGCTGCATCAGCACCACCTCGGCGCCCTCGGGCAGCTGCGCGTGGCGGTTCGGCGCGATCTCACCATCGACCACGACCGAAACACCGGCCTCGATGATCGGCGCCAAGCCCGGATGGGCCGCAACCAGCCCGTCCAGGGCCCCGCCGACCGTCTCGGCCTCGACCTCGACCACGCGGGCGCCGTCGGTAAAGCGCGTCAGGCTGGACCAGAGGTTGATGGCAACCATCAGCCCCCCTTTGCCTTGATCGCCGCCAGCACCTTGGGCGGCGACATCGGCAGCTCGCAGAGGCGCGCACCGGTCGCTTCCTGGATTGCGTTGGCGATGGCGGGCAGCGGCGGCGTGATGCCGGTCTCACCCACGCCGCGCACGCCATAAGGATGGCCCGGGTTCGGCACCTCGACGATGACCGTGTCGATCATCGGCAGGTCCGAGGCCACCGGCACGCGGTAATCCAGGAACACCGTGTTCTGAAGGCGTCCGTCATCGCCATAGATATAGGCCTCGTTCAGCGCCCAGCCGATGCCCTGCGCGGCGCCACCCTGGTACTGGCCTTCGACATAGGCGGGGTGGATCGCGCGGCCCGCGTCCTGCACCACGAGGTAGCGCAGGATCGTCGTGCGCCCGGTTTCCGGGTCGACCTCGACGTCGACGACGTGGCAGCCGAACGAGGCGCCGACGCCCTCGGGCACGGACTCATGGTGGCCCGAAATCGGCCCGCCGGTCGATCCCATCTTGCCGGCAATCTCGGCGATGGACATGGGTGGGAACTTCCCGGCGTTGTCGCCCGCCGGCTGTGCGGCCCCGTCGACCCATTCCACGGCCTCGGGGTCGATGCCCCATTCGTTGGCCGCGCGCTTGCACATCTCGGTGATGGCATGGCCCGCCGCGATCACCGCCGCCTTGCCACTGGCAAAGGTCGCGCGGCTGCCGTGGGTCGGCTCGTTGACGCCCAGCGCCCCGGTTTCGACCACGTTGACGCGCACGTCCTCATAAGGAATGCCCAGCGTTTCCGCCGTCATCAGCGCGATCGAGGCGCGGCTGCCGCCGATGTCCGGCGTGCCGACAGAGACCTGCGCGGTCCCGTCCTCGGAAATCGCCATGCTGACAGAGGTCTCGCCATTGTGGTTGAACCAGTACCCGGCGGCGATGCCGCGCCCCTGGTTCGGCCCCAGCGGGATCGACAGGTTCGGGTGCGCCTTGGTCGCCTCCAGCGTCTCGACCAGCCCAATGGAGCCGTACTTTGGCCCATAGCTGGCGGTATCCCCTTCGCGCACCGCGTTTTTCAGGCGCATGTCCAGCGGGTCGACATCCAGTTCGCGGCACATCTCGTCCAGCAGGCTTTCGACCGCGAAGGCGCCCATCGGCGAGCCCGGCGCGCGGTAGGCGGCGCATTTCGGACGGTTGGCCAGCACGTCATAGCCGACGTGTTCGACGTTCTTCAGCTTGTAGGGGGCAAAGGCGCAGTACAACGCCATGTCCACCGGAGAGCCGGGGAAGGCGCCGCCCTGCATCCGGAACTCTGCCCGGGCGCCGGTGATGGTGCCGTCCTTTTTCATGCCGATCTTGACGTCCATCGAGGCCGAGGCGGTCGGCCCCGTGGCGCGCAGAACCTCGGACCGACTCATCACCAGCTTGACCGGCTTGCCCCCCGCCTTTTTCGACAGCGCCAGCGAAAGCGGCTCCATGAAAATGGTGGTCTTGCCGCCAAAGCCGCCGCCGATTTCGGACGGGGTCACGCGCAGTTGCGCGGTTTCCAGGCCCAGGACGGCGGTGCACATCTTGCGAATGAACCACTGCCCCTGGGTACAGACCCACATCTCTCCTTTGCCGTCGGCGCCCAGCTGGCCCATGCAGGCATGCGGTTCGATATACCCCTGGTGCGTGGCCTCGGTCTTGTAGGTCTTTTCCATGACCAGATCGGCCTCGGCAAAGCCCGCCTCGACATCGCCACGACCAAATTCCATGTAGCGCACGACGTTCGGCGGCATGCCTTCGGGCACGGTGGCGTCGGCGGCGCCTTCGCGGATCACCGGCGCGTCGGGCTTGATCGCGTCATCGACGTCGATGACATGGGGCAGGACCTCGTACTCGACCTCGATCAGGCGCACGGCCTCTTCGGCGCGCAGCTTGGATGTCGCGGCGACGGCGGCGACGGCATGGCCGTCATAGAGCGCACGCTCCCCCGCCATCGTGTTTTCCTGCAGGTTCCAGTCCTCACCGGTCAGCCCGGTGGGGAAATCGGCCCGCGTGATCACCGCCTTGACGCCGCTCAGCGCCTCGGCCTTCGACGTGTCGATCTTGACGATCCGCGCATGGGCGTGCGGGCTGCGCAGAACGGCGGCCCAGAGCATCCCCGGCGCCGAGATATCGGCGCCATAACGCGCGCGCCCCGTGACCTTGTCCAGCCCGTCGGGACGGTCGGGACGCGTGCCGACCAGCTTGAATTCCTTGAACTCGTCCTTAGCCATCACGCAGCCTCCTGCCGCAGTTCCGCCGCCGCATCCATGACGGCTCGGATGATCTTGTCATACCCGGTGCAGCGGCAGAGGTTCCCAGCCAGCCAGTAGCGGACCTCTTCCTCTGTCGGGTTCGGGTTGGTTTCCAGCAGCTTCTTCGCCGCGACCAAAATGCCCGGCGTGCAGAAGCCGCATTGCAGGGCCGCGTGTTCGATGAACTTGCGCTGCAGCGGGTGCAGCACTGTCCCGTCTGCCATGCCCTCAATGGTCTCGACGCGTTTGCCGTCGGCCTCGACCCCCAGGACCAGGCAGGAACAGACCAGCGTGCCGTCCAGCGTGACCGAACAGGCGCCGCAGTCGCCGGTGCCGCAGCCTTCCTTGGAGCCGGTCAGGCCGACATGATCGCGCAGGCAATCCAGCAGCGTTTCGCGCGGATCGGCCAGGAATTCGACCTCGTCGCCGTTCACGCTTGTGGTGACATGGACCTTGCTCATGCGGTGTCTCCTTTTGCACGGGCCTTGGCGATCAGTGCCGCCCGTTTCGTCAGCACGCCGGCCACTTCCGTCCGGAAGGCGACGGTGCCGCGTTTGTCGTCGATGGGCGAACAGGCGGCACTTGCCGCCTTGGCCAGCGCATCCAGCGCGGCCTCGTCCAATGTGGTGCCGATGATGGCCTCTGCCGCCGCAGGCACCAGCTTGACCGTCGGCGCGACCGCGCCCAGCGCCACGCGGGCCTCGGTCACGGTGTCGCCGTCCAGCCGCAGGCTGACCGCGCTGCCGACCACGGCGATGTCCATTTCGGTGCGCGGGATGAACCGCAGGTAGGCGTCGCCCGCGTTTTCGCCACGCGGCGGCAGCAGGATGGCCGAGATCAGCTCTCCGGCCTGCAGCGCGGTCTTGCCGGGACTCACGGGGACATCCTCGACCGGCAGGGTGCGCGTGCCGCCCGGCCCGGTGATTTCGACAGAGGCGCCCGCCGCGACCAGCCCGGGCACCGAATCCGCCGCCGGAGAGCCGTTGCAGAGGTTGCCTGTCAGCGTCGCGCGGCCCTGGATCTGGGTCGAGCCGACAAGCTCCATCCCCTCGACCACGCCGGGCCAGTCCGCGCACAGCCCTTCATGCGCGCCCAGCGCAATGCCGGGAACCGCCACGCCGATACGCCAGCCACCGTCGTCGGTGCGGGTGATCTCGGACACGCCCGCGATCTTTTTAAGGTCGATCAGGTCGTCAGGCTGCACCATGCCGGCCCGCATCTGGACCAGCACGTCGGTGCCCCCGGCCAGAAAGCGCGTCAGCCCCTTGGCCTGTGCAGCCAGTTGTGCGGCATCCTCGAATGTCGTTGGTGTGTGATATCGCAAGGTCACCTCCCTTTGTCGGTTGCCGCGGCGCCGTGCATGACCGTCGCGGGTATGCGGGGTGCGGCGCGACATTCGCGCCCACCGTTCATGGCTGTCAATTCCTAGGTCTAAGCACTCACTCAGCTCGCCGCCAGTTGGATTTACCAATAGGGCGAAGGCCGGGCGGCCCCGGCAATCGTCTCAGGTGCAATGTTATGCAGTCCGCGCGCCAAAGAGCAAGGCGCCGCAGACAAGGAATGCCATCGCGTCACGCAACGTACCTTGGTGCCCCCTGCCCGGAGCCATATCCAGAGGGTATTCCGCCAGCCGCCGCGTGGTCCGGGCAGACCCGGATGATGCAGCTTTATGCCGATACCGACAACGGCAACACCCGGGCAAGAGGGCCTGCCCGGGTGTTGCCGTCTTTCGATCCGCCTCAGCGCATCGCGTCGCGATACCAGGCGACGATGGTGGCCCGGCTCTCGGCATCCATCGTCGAGATCGCGTTGGGCGGCGGCATCGCATGGCTCACCCCTGCTTGCAGAAAGACCTGCTTCGCATGACGGGCCACGTCCGACTCCGTCTCCAGCACCACGCCCTTGGGGGGCCAGCGCACGCCATCCCAGACCGGCTCACGCGAATGGCACATGGAGCAGTTGCCCAGCACCACGTCATAGGCATCCGAAAACCCGTCAGCGGATGCGAATTGCTGTTCATAAGGCGACAAGGGGCGCGCCTCTGCCTCGTCATAGGTGTCCAGCATCGGCGCGGTCGACAGCCAGGCGATGACGATGAAAAGGATCACCGTGACGGCCCAGGTCCAGTTCGGCTGGCCTTTGCGGGCATGCATCGAGTTGAAGTAGTGCCGGATGGTGACGCCCATCAGGAACACCAGGCTGGCGATGATCCAGGCATAATCGGTGGCGAAGGCCAGCGGGTAGTGGTTCGACAGCATCAGGAAGATGACCGGCAGGGTCAGGTAGTTGTTGTGCGTCGAGCGCAGCTTGGCGATCTTGCCGTACTTTCGGTCGGGGGTGCGGCCCTCTTGCAGGTCCTTCACCACGATGCGCTGGTTCGGCATGATGATGAAAAAGACATTGGCCGTCATGATCGTCGCCGTGAAGGCGCCAAGGTGCAGCAGCGCGGCGCGGCCCGTGAACACCTGGTTCAGACCCCAGCTCATCACCACGATGATGACGAAAAGCACCAGCATCATCGCGGTCGGGTAATCGCCCAGCTTGGACTTGCACAGGACGTCATACAGCAGCCAGCCCACACCGATCGAGGCCGCCGAGATCAGGATACCTTGCCAGAGCGAGAGTTCCGCCTTGGTCGGGTCCAACAGGAACAGCTCCCCGCCAACCCAGTAGACAATCATCAGCATCGCCGCGCCCGAAAGCCAGGTGGCATAGCTTTCCCATTTGAACCAGGTCAGGTGGTCCGGCATCTGCTCGGGCGCGACCAGGTATTTCTGGATGTGATAGAAACCGCCGCCGTGGACCTGCCATTCCTCGCCATGCGCGCCGACGGGCAGATGCGGAACCTTTCGCAGGCCCAGGTCAAGCGCGATGAAATAGAACGAAGAGCCAATCCAGGCGATTGCGGTGATGACATGCAGCCAGCGGACGGCAAAGGCCGCCCAATCCCACATGATGGCCAGATCGTACATGGCAAGCCTCCTAAAGGGTCGAATCCACGGCAGACTATGCGGATGAGAATTGTTCTGGTATCGCTGCTCAATACCAAGCAGCATCAAAAATTGCAGAACAATGTCCTATCTCGACAATATCCGGACTTTTGTGCGTGTCTATGAACTTGGCAGCATGTCTGCGGCGGGACGGGACCTGCGGATTTCGCCTGCGGTCACCTCTTCGCGAATCTCCCAGCTTGAGGAACATCTCAGCGTGCGGCTGTTTCAGCGCACCACCCGCAGCCTGACGCCGACGGAACATGGCCGCGCTTTTTACACCGGCGCCTGCGAGATCCTGGAATCGGTCGAGAATGCAGAGGCGCAGGTGGTCAGCATCACCGAAAACCCCAAGGGGTCGCTGTTCGTGGCGGCGCCTCTGGGTGTCGGGCGGCGGCTGATCGCGCCGCAGGTGCCGGACTTTCTGGAGACCTATCCAGAGGTCAATGTGCGCCTGCGGCTGACCGACCGAAAGGTCGACCTGACGACCGAAGGGCTGGACCTGGCGTTCTTTCTTGGCCAGCCAGAGGACAGCAACCTGCGCATTCGCAAAATTTCAGATGTAGAGAGGGTGCTATGCGCCGCGCCGGCCTACCTCGCGGCGCGCGGCACGCCGATGACCGGCGACGAGATCCTGGAAAAGGGGCACGAATGCCTGAACCTGCGCTTTCCCGGCGCGACGGAATTCCAATGGCGGCTGAAGACACCGGAGGGCGTTCGGAAGTTTCCCATCGCGGGCCGCTACGAATCCGATGATGGGGACGTGCTGACCGACTGGGCCCTGAGCGGGCATGGCATCGCGTTGAAACCGATCTTCGAGATCGCGGATCACCTCGAAGAGGGCCGCCTTGTTCCCGTCGCAACGGAAACCCCGCCGGAACCCATTCAGATGGCCTGCCTGTTCACCCATCGGCGCAGGCAGGATCCGAAGACCCGGATGTTCATGGAATTCGTGATAGATCGCATCGGCGCCGTCGTCCGCGACGCCGAAAAGCGGGTTCAACTGCCCCGGTAGGTCGAATAGCCGAAAGGCGACAGCAAGAGCGGCACATGATAGTGCGCCGGCTCCGACATGCCAAAGCGCAGCGGGATCACGTCCAGAAAGCGCGGGGATTCGGGCGCCACGCCGCTGGCATCCAGGTAGGCGCCTGCGTGAAAGACCAGCTCATAGGTGCCGGTTTCGAACTCGGTCTCGGGCAGGATCTGTTCGTCGGTCCGCCCGTCACTGTTGGTGATCAGCGTCCGCAAGTGACGGCGGCTGTCGCCCTCGATCCGGTACAGGTCGATGGATAGCCCCTGCGCGGGGCATCCGCGCGCGGTGTCAAGAACATGGGTCGTCAGGTATCCGGCCATTGGTGCAAACTCCCTTGCTTGCCGTCTTATAGGGCCTGTCCGCGCCCCGGTGCAAAACCTGCACGGCTTAAGGCACCTTCAAACGCTTTTTGAAAAAAAGCCTGATTGTTCTGGTTTATAAATGCCCAAATTCGATGAGGGCAGACGTGACACACTATCCAAGAGACATGACCGGCTATGGCGCCACGCCGCCCGCCGCAAACTGGCCCGACGGCGCCAGGATCGCAGTCCAGATCGTCCTGAACTACGAGGAAGGCGGCGAGAACTGCATCTTGCACGGCGATGCAGCCTCCGAGGCTTTCCTGTCAGAGATCACCGGGGCCCAGCCCTGGCCGGGGCAGCGCCACTGGAACATGGAATCGATCTATGAATACGGCGCGCGCGCCGGATTCTGGCGGGTGCACCGCGCGTTGCGTGACCTGCCGGTGACCGTCTACGGCGTCGCGACGGCACTGGCGCGCGCCCCGGAACAGGTCAAGGCCATGAAAGAGGCCGGGTGGGAGATCGCCAGCCACGGGCTGAAGTGGATCGAACACAAGGACATGACCGAAGAGGAAGAGCGGGCGCAGATTCGCGAGGCGGTCCGCCTGCATACCGAGGTTGTCGGCGAGGCGCCGCGCGGCTGGTACACCGGGCGCTGTTCCATGAACACGGTCGACCTGGCGGCAAAAGAGGGTCAGTTCGCCTATATTTCAGACAGTTACGCGGATGACCTGCCCTATTGGCACCGGGTGAATGGCCGCGACCAGCTGATCGTGCCTTACACTATGGATTGCAACGACATGCGCTTTGCGATCCAGGCCGGATTCACCCACGGCGACCCGTTCGAGGCGATGCTGAAGGATTCCTTCGACATTCTCTACGCCGAGGGCACAGAGGGCGCCCCAAAGATGATGTCGATCGGCCTGCACTGCCGGCTGGTCGGCCGGCCCAGCCGGATGGCTGCGCTGAAACGGGCGCTCGACTACATGCAATCGCACGCCGGTGTCTGGTTCGCCACGCGCCTGCAGATCGCCGAACACTGGACAAAGGAGCACCCGCCGATGACCCGCCAACGCCCCTCTGACATGGACCGCGACAGCTTTGTTGCGGAATACGGCGGTGTCTTCGAGCACAGCCCCTGGATCGCCGAGGGCGCCTTTGCGCTGGAACTGGGGCCGACCCATGACACGGCAGCAGGCGTGCATTCCGCCTTGGCCCGTGTGTTCCGCGCCGCGGACGAGGACAAGCGCCTTGGCGTGCTCACCGCGCACCCTGATCTGGCCGGAAAATTGGCCGAGGCCAAGCGCCTGACAGAGGAATCGACGGCGGAACAGGCCTCTGTCGGGCTGGACGCGCTGACCGACGAGGAACGCGCCGCCTTTACCGATCTCAACACCGCCTACACCGAAAAATTCGGCTTTCCTTTCATCATCGCGGTCCGCGACAACACCAAGGCCTCGATCATGGAGGCGTTCAAGCGCCGGGTCGCCAACGACCGCGCCGCCGAGTTCGCCGAGGCCTGCCGCCAGGTGGAACGGATCGCCGAGCTGCGCCTGGAAGAGAAATTCGCCGCATGAGCCGCAGCATCACCGCAGATCCCCTGACCCAGGATGCCTTTGCCGGTTTCGGCGACGTGATCGACACGGCGGGCGAGGCCGACAAGATCATCAACCAGGGGCTTTGCGGACGATACCATGACCGCGCGCGGGTGGACGTCACCGACGGGCGGGCGGGCGTGAGCCTGTTCAAGGCAGAGCCGCGCAGCCTGCCCGTGACGCTGGAAATGGTCGAGCGTCACCCCGAGGGCAGCCAGTGCTTCATCCCCATGAGCATGGATGGCTTTCTGGTTGTCGTCGCCAAGGACGAGGACGGCAAACCGGGACGGCCCCGCGCCTTTCTGAGCGCCCCCGGACAGGCCGTCAACTTTCACCGTGGAACCTGGCACGGCGTCCTGACGCCTTTGGCGGCGCCGGGTCTGTTCGCGGTGGTGGACCGGATCGGAGAGGGCCCGAACCTGGAAGAACACTGGTTCGAGGCGCCTTACGAAATCGAAACCTGAATGGGCCGCCGGAGGAGGAGCCGGCACCCGTATTCATTGGAGGAAAGAACATGGCCGACACATCCATCGGGACACCGGAGCAGCTCCGCGACCCGAATTACACACCGCCCATCGCCAAGGCGGTGCCACTGGGAATCCAGCACGTCCTGGCCATGTTCGTTTCGAACGTGACCCCGGCCATCATCGTCTGCGGCGCGGCGGGCTTTGGCTTTGGCTCGAATTCGCCCGACTTTCCGCAGATGATCTACATGATCCAGATGTCGATGTTCTTTGCCGGCATCGCGACGCTGTTCCAGTCCATCGGTTTTGGCCCGGTGGGCGCGCGGCTGCCCATCGTCCAAGGCACATCCTTCGCCTTCATCCCGATCATGATCCCGCTGGTCGCCGGCAAAGGCGTTGACGCCATTGCCGTGCTGATGGGCGGTATCCTGGTCGGCGGTATCTTCCACGCCTTCCTGGGGCTTTTCATCGGCAAGATCCGCTTTGCCCTGCCGCCGCTTGTCACCGGGCTGGTGGTGACGATGATCGGCCTGGCGCTGGTCAAGGTCGGGATTCAGTACGCGGCGGGCGGCGTTCCGGCCATCGGCACACCCGAATACGGATCGGGCATCAACTGGCTGATGGCGGGCACCGTGATCATCGTGACACTGGGGCTGAAGTTCTTTGCCCGCGGGATGCTGTCGGTCTCTGCTGTGCTTGTCGGCTTGCTGGTCGGCTATGCGCTGGCCTTTGCGCTGGGACAGGTCAACCTCGGCAACGTCGGCCGGGCGGCGTCCTTTGCATTGCCGAACCCGCTGCACTTCGGGCTGGAATTCTCTGTCGCGGCCATCGTCGGCTTCTGCCTGATGTCCTTCGTCTCGGCGGTCGAAACCGTGGGCGACGTCTCGGGGATCACCAAGGGCGGCGCGGGCCGCGAGGCGACCGACAAGGAAATCCAGGGCGCGACCTTTGCCGACGGGATCGGCACGGCGATCTCGGGCCTGTTCGGCGCCCTGCCCAACACGTCTTTCAGCCAGAACGTCGGCCTGATCGCCATGACCGGCGTCATGAGCCGGACCGTTGTCACCATCGGCGCGCTCTTCCTCATCCTCTGCGGCTTGGTGCCCAAGATCGGCGCTGTCATCTCCTCGGTCCCGATCGAGGTCCTGGGCGGCGGCGTGATCGTGATGTTCGGCATGGTGGTCGCGGCGGGTGTCTCGATGCTGTCTGATGTGCACTGGAACCGCCGCAACATGGTGATCTTCGCCATCGCCCTTTCGCTGGGCCTGGGCCTGCAGCTTGAACCCGACGCGCTGCAGTATCTGCCCGGCACGGTCAAGGTTCTGGCAACCTCCGGCATCCTGCCCGCAGCCCTGATCGCCATCGTTCTGAACCTGGTGCTGCCCCAGGACCTGGCCGATGAATCCACCGAGGAAGTCTCGGGCGGAATGGCCGGTCACGGCGACGGATCGCTCAAACAGAGCTGATCTACTCCACGAGAAACGGCCAAGGCCCGCTGGTGTCCAGCGGGCCTTTTTTTGCATCTTTTCCCGGTTGCAGTCGCACTCCCCATGCAAAGGGATCTGCAAGGCAACCAAAAGCTCCCGACTGGATGTGTTGTCAGCCCCTGCAACGTCTGCTTCGCTCCCGGCCTGACACGCTCTGCGTTAAGCACCAACGGCTGCAATGCGAAAATCAGTGAACCTCTGGAACTTGATTGAGAACATCGACGAAGTTACAAGCCGGTGACGCCTTTTTCATCGGAGCTCGAAGAGTTTGCGCTTTTCCCACTTTCTGCTGCCAGCTCTGCTTGTGGCGCATCAGGCGCAAGCTGATGTTGTAAATGTGCCTTTGCTTTCAGATGGGACCGTGGACATTGAAAAGGTGTTTCAAGGGTTTCAGTTCGCACTCCCGATCCATGCTGATGGCGCCCAAGTCAATAATTTCACTGGTAAAATACTTGGAGAGCCTTTTGAGGGTCGATTGATTGATGGCGTTTCACCGGAGGAATTCAGCCTTGCCATTGACGCTCCAACGCTATCCGAACATGCGAGCTTTTTGATTGCAGTTCTTGCCACTGAACTCATCTGCTTGCGACGCTCGCGATCTCCAGGCGCGGTGCTCTGGGACGAAGCCCAAAGCCGCAATGGCGGGACGTGGGAAGTGGCAACGTCTTGCTCTTCTTTGCCACGCTAACCCAACCCTCATTTTCCAATCGAGGGCCTTCCAGCCATTGCCGCGCGCTAAGCCAAGGACAGCAAAGTCCCGCATACCTGACACTTGAGACGAATGCGCCCTCGCTGTTTTCTGCGAAGGCGCTTGACTACAGACATCCCGTGCCAGTGGGCTGGTGGCGCAACGCATCTGCTTACGCACTTATGGACACCATCCCGGCCCTTTTGATGTCGAGCTTTGGGGCCGGTCAGCCGCGGGGCGTCAGCCGCAACGGCATGTGCCGGTTCACGTCCTTGTAGAGCAGGTAGCGGAACCGCCCCGGCCCACCCGCATAGCAGGCCTGCGGGCAGAAGGCGCGCAGCCACATGTAATCCCCGGCCTCGACCTCGACCCAATCTGTATTCAGCCGATAGACCGCCTTGCCTTCGAGAACGTAGAGTCCGTGTTCCATCACATGCGTTTCGGCAAAGGGGATCACGCCGCCGGGTTCAAACGTCACGATGGTCACATGCATGTCATGGCGCAGATCGGTCTGATCGACGAAACGGCTCGTCGCCCATTTGCCGTCCGTGCCCGGCATGGCGGCGGGTGTGATGTCCTTTTCGTTGGTCACGAAGGCCTCGGGCGCGGGCAGCCCCTCGACCGCTTCATAAGCCTTGCGGATCCAGTGGAATTTCAGCAGCGCATCGCCTGTGTTGCGCAGGGTCCAGTCCGTCGCGGGCGGCAGGAAAGCATAGCTCCCGGGCTCCAGCGCATGCGCCGTCCCGTCGATGGTCAGGGTGCCGGCGCCCTCGACGACAAACAGCACGGCCTCGGCCCCGGGGTCGGTTTCGGGCCGGTCGGACCCGCCGCCCGGCGCGACTTCCATGATGTATTGCGAAAAGGTCTCGGCAAAGCCGCTCAGCGGACGCGACAGCACCCACAGACGCGTATCCTCCCAGAAGGGCAGAAAGCTGGTGACGATGTCGCGCATCGTGCCCTTGGGGATCACCGCATAGGCGTCGGTGAACACGGCGCGGTCCGTCATGATCTGCTCTTGAGGAGGATGCCCCCCCATCTGTGCATAGTAGCTTGCGGTCATATTGGCCTCTGGGACATTGGGGTTCCCCCGAAACTAGCCCGACGCCCGACCACGGGCCAGCAAGCGGTTGCCGACAACTCCCTTCCGGAAAATTTGAAAGTGGAAAAGATTGCCCCGGGTGGGCGGGATTGTCGGCAGGCCGGGGACATCGCCCGGCCCGCCTTCTAGACCCATCAGGCGCCGCGACGCGCACCCTTCTTTTTCTTGGCCCAGAAGGGGGGCACATCGCCCGCCATGATACAGCCGTAGGGGTCGATGTAGTCCTCGATCTCGGCCAGCCCGTAGGACTTTATCTGCGCCACCACGCTGTCGGCATCCTTGTAGCTGGACGGCAGTTCCGAGGCGTCCACCGCCCCGGCGTGAAACCGGATGTCCAGCCCCTCGGTCTCTGCCTTCAGCATCTGGTCGGGCGTGACGGTCCCCATGCGGCGGCGATGTTCCGAACGCGAAAAGTTGCGCCCGGCCCCGTGCGGACTGAACCCCAACCCGCTGGCCGCATCCAGCCCGCGCGTCACCAGGACCGGCTGCGCCATGTTGAGCGGGATCAGGGTCAGCCCGCTGGCGTCGTCGGCATAGTCCTTCCAGGCCGGGGTCGCCCCCTTTCCGTGAAAATAGAGGTCCCCACGCTTGAAGACGAAGTTATGCTCGTTCCAGTAGCGGTCTCCCACCTCGGCCCCGGCAACCGCCGCCGTCGCGTCGTGGATCATCGCGTGGTTGGTCTTGGTCCACTGGCGGATGATCTGCAGCGCGTCCCAGTAGTCCTGCCCCTCGTCGCTGTCCGCCGGAATCCAGGCGTTCTGTTTCAGCGTCTCGGGCGACAGTTCCCTGCGATAGCGCTCTGCCGCGATCATCCCCTCCTTGTAGAGCACCGCCCCCGGCCCGCGAGAGCCGTGATGCGTCACCATCGCCGTGCGCCCAGTCTTGCGCGAGCGTCCGACAAACAGGAAATGATTTCCGTCCCCCTGCGTCCCAAGATGCGTCTGGGCCATGCCCAGGATTTTCTGGGTGCACAGGAAAGCGTTGAAGCGGATCTCGTCCAGCAAATCGACCGGCAGGCTATAGCGTTTGCCCTGAGGGCGCCCCCCGGGTCCGAAATGCGTGACCGACTGCGCGGCGTCCAGCACGGCCTTGGGATCAGCCATCCCCATGTCCGAGATCATGACCGAACAACAGATGTCGGCCGAATGCATCCCGGGATGGATCGCGTTCCTGGCCGCGGCGACCCCCCCCACCGGGATCGTCCCTTCCGGCCCTGCCGGGCAGGCGTCGGGCATGATCGCCCCCGCCTCGATCGTGGGTGTGCGCATCAGTTCGCGCATGGTGGCGCGCACCTTTGCAACGTTCTCCTGCTCGTCGGGATGCGAAATCTCGATGTTCTCGGCAAAGGCCAGTTCACCGGGCGCACGCAGCGCCAGCGTGTCCGGTTCCGGCGGGGCCATCCCGTCCAGTTCCTGCCGGATGCGCACAAGGCCATAACCCTCGGCACGCATCGCATTGGCCTTTTCCAGCAGCACTGGAAAATGCTTGCCGGGGCGGAGCCCCCAGTCCTTGAGGTGGTGACCGGTGACCGGGTCGAATGTGGCATCATCGGACATCGTCATGAAAATATCTCCTGCAATGGACCCCGGCGACAAGGGTGAAGAAACGGTTTCCGGAACCCGCCCCGCGCGTGCCGCGCGTTTGCCGTCTGGGCGATTGCCAAAAGCGGAATCGAACCGCTTGGTGACCCGGTACAGGTGGAGGCATGTAGTTCCTTCGGCATTCGCCGGGGGCTTCCTTTCGAATTAGGTCGGGAGGACAAGGGGTTGCGAGGTTTGATATGTGTGAAAGACAAGTAACCCCGCAGGCATTCCTCCCGGTTTTCTGGTCAGGGATAAGGGTGCGTCCCTTCGGCTTTCGCGGTCCGGGTGCGGCGCTCTGCCAAACCGGGCCAATCCCCGAAAATCTGTCCCGGCGACAAAGAGGTGGCGAAACATGACCTGCTCTTCCGATTGAGCTACGCGGCCATAGTTCCCTTTCGGGCACCGATCCGACAGGCAGGAATACCCTGCCTTTGGATGGTGTGTGGCTGCCACGACGGGATTCGAACCCGCAACCTGGGCGTGAGAAGCGCTGTAGTTCCGCCGGCATTCGCCGGGACAATGGCCCTTTCGTATTTCGTTTTCGATGTGGGTCAGGCGGACAAAAGAATGACGAGACAGAGACATTGCTTGAATAATGTAGTCCCGTCGGCATTCCGCCTGACACTTTGTGTTCGGGCACTCAGAGGTCGATCTTCTCGATCTCCTGCACCCAGTGCTCGGACCCGCTCCGGCCCTTTGCGAAATCCGCGATCCGGTCAAAGACCGCGTCCGAGAACCCGCCGATGTTCAGCACGTCCGGCCGTGTCTGCGCCTGCGTCGTGCCGTAAGGCGCGATGTCGATGCAGACCAGTTTGGCTTGCGGGTTGCGCCGTTTCAGCGCCGCCCATTCGGTCATCATCGCAGTCGACTGACGCCCGCCCCCGGCATCCACCCAGGACTGGTTGTCGGACACAAAGACCACCAGATCCGGTGCCGTGCGACGGTCGTTCAACCACCGCAGCGGCGCCGAGCAGTTGGTCCCGCCTCCGGCGAGGGCCGACAGACGTTCCGCGTTGGTCAGGATCGTGTCGCGCGGGTTCAGGCGTGCGTTGCGCACCCGCACCTCGAACGGCAGAACCTGGCACTTGCGGTTCACCCGCATGAACGACGCCGCAACCAGCGCGGCCACGTCCACATGGCGCACCGCCGAGCTTGCGCCCTTGCGGTAGCCCGTCACCGGCCACGTCATCGACGCGGACACGTCCGGGCAGATCACGACCTCGCCGGCGACCTTCGGCACGTTGCGCACCGCAAGTTCCATCGCGTCATGCAAGGCATCCACGATCTCGCGGGGCATCTCATCGCTCGCGTGCTTGGCCGCAACCATCATCTGGTACGGAAAGGCCCGCGCCTTCGAGACCGCCTTCGGATCACGCAGCTTTGCCGCGACCTGTTCGACCATCAGCGCATCGGCAAAGACGCCTTTGCGCAGAAAGGTGTTCAGGTTCTGGCGCACCATCTGCCACGACCCAGTGCGCGCGATCTGCGCCCAATGGTCCGCAGTCAGCGGCAATTGCGTCAGCATCTGGAACGGCACGTCGGGCAGTTCCCCGTCGCAGCCTTCATTGAAGGTCATCCAGTCCTGCACCGCCTCCGGCAACATCGACACGTCACAGGGACGCCCGACGATCCAGGCAAACAGCGCCTCACGCTGGGCCGTCTTCGGCTTCGGGTGCACCATCCGGATCACGTCCTTCAACGACGGATCGTTGCCGATGTTGGCGTTCAGGAGCGCCCGGTCGGACGCGGTGTTCAGCCAGTGCTGCACCATCGCCTTGGGGGCAGAGCCCAGCGACTTGCGCCCGCTCTGGCCGGAACGGACGATCTGCACGAAGGTCCGCAACATCTTGCCGTGCGTGATCACACGGGCAAAGACCGCCCGGAAAAGCGCCGGATCGCGCCGCGCCAGCACCGCCAGAAGCACCGCAGGCATGTCCTTCATGTAGCCCGACTGACGGGCATAGATCGCCGTCTGTGCCAGGAAAGCCGGATCGACCTTGTCGGCCAGTTCGACCACGCGGGTCAGTTCGCCCTGCGCGGACTGGTAGAACAGGCCACCGAATGTGCCTGTGGCTGCCATCTGCGCCAGGGCATGTGCATCGGAATAGGCGTAGGCCGGTGCGCCTTCGGCGTTCACGGTGGTTGCCTTGGGCAGCAACCGGCCCCGGATCGATGCAAACACGGATTTGTTTGCCATTGCTCTGTTCCTTCGTTGTTGGTGAGGATGTTTTGCCATGCACAGGGCAGCGGCCCGAGGAAAAAAAAACCTCCATCAAGCCATTGAAATACAACCAACAATCATGCTGTTGCCGATTCCTCCTCAGGGAGATACGATACGAACTGATATTTATTTATCGGTTTGGATATGCCCATGCGCAATGTCGTCCTCGGATTCCTCGGAACGCAGCTCGACATGGGGCGCAAACGGCGCTGGAAACCCACGGTGAGTCTGGTCACGCATGACGGTTTCCCCGTCGACCGGCTCGAAATCCTCTACGACATGCGATTCCAGCGCCTTGCCGGTTTTGTTCAGGAAGAGGTGCAGGAGACGAACCCGCAGACAGAGGTCTTGCTTCGCAACCTGGATCTGTCGGACCCTTGGGATTTTCAGGAGGTCTACGGCAAGTTGTTCGACTTTGCCCGCGGCTATGGCTTTGACGAGGACCGCGAGCGGTATCACGTTCACCTGACCACCGGCACACATGTGGCCCAGATCTGCTGGTTCCTGCTGACCGAGAGCCGCCATATTCCCGCCCGCCTGATCCAGACCGGCCCGCCCGGCCCGGAGGACGAAAAGGCGAAATACGATGTCATCGACCTCGACCTCAGCCGCTACAACGCATTGCAACAACGGTTCGACCTGCTGTCGCGGGAATACAGCGATCAGTTGAAGGGTGGAATCGCGACGTCGAACCCCGCCTACAACGCGCTGATCGACCGGATCGAACTGGTGGCCAGCAACTCCGCCGAACCGATCCTGCTGCTGGGGGAAACCGGCACCGGCAAGACGCAACTGGCCGAACGCATCCATTCTCTGAAACTGGACAGACGCCGCGTCAAGGGCCGGCTGGTCCACGTCAATTGCGCCACGCTGCGCGGACAGGATGCGCGCGCCACGCTGTTCGGCCAAAGGCGCAGCTTTACCGGGCAAGCCGGGACGGAACGCAGCGGGCTGTTGCGCGAGGCGGACGGCGGGGTCTTGTTCCTCGACGAGGTGGACGAACTGGGGCCCAATGAGCAAAGCATTCTGCTGCACGCGATCGAAAGCGGGCGCTTCTATCCTCTGGGGTCCGATAGCGAGGTCACAAGCCGGTTCCAGGTCATCGCGGGCGCAAACCGTGACCTGCGCGCGCTGACGTCAGAGGGGCTGTTCCGCCCTGACCTGCTGGCCCGCCTGAACATGTGGAGTTTCCGCCTGCCCGCCCTGCGCGAACGGCGCGAAGACATCGAGGCCAACCTGCGGTTTGAACTGGACCGGGCGGAAAAGGAGCTGGGTAACCGGGTCGGCTTCAACACCGACGCGCGGGACCGCTACCTGCGGTTCGCGGCGGATCCCGGCACGCCCTGGCCCGGCAACTTCCGCGATTTCGGCGGGTCGATCCGGCGGCTGTGCGTGCTGGCGCCGCGCGGACGGATCACCCTGGCGATGGTCGAGGACGAGATCGCAACCCTGCAGGCCGACTGGCGCAGCGCCGAGGCCGATGGCGACGCAAGGCTGGTTCGCGAGGTTCTGGGCGGGGCCTCCGCCGACATCGACCGTTTCGACCTCGTGCAACTGGCCGAGGTGATCCGCTGCTGCCGCAGCTCCGCCAGCCTCAGCGCGGCGGGGCGCAGCCTGTTCGCCGCCTCGCGTGCAAAACGCGCCACGACCAATGATGCGGACAGGCTGCGCAAGTACCTTGCGCGCTTTGGGCTGGACTGGGCGGCGGTCAGTAAAACCGGATGAAGATCCTCGCCTACTCGATCTCGCGCCGGTCCCGTTTCTGGGTGCTGAGCAAGCTCGCGTCCAGCCTGTCGCGATGCCGCAGATCGGCGATCAGCAGCGCTTCGCCTGTCCCGGCCCGCGCCAGTATGTTCCCGTCCGGCCCGACGATGGCGGAGCGGCCGCCAAACTCCAGCCCCACCTCATTGCCATGATAATTCGCGTAGACCACGGTCATCGCGTTTTCAAAGGCCCGCGCGGGCACCAGCACGTCTGCGACATTCTCGAACCCCGCCGGGTTGGCCGTTGGCACCAACAACAGGTCGACACCGCGCCCGGACAGCACCGTGACGTGATGGGCGAACTCGACGTCGTAGCAGATCAGCAGGGCCGCCCGGAAACCGCCAAGGTCGAAGGTACTATAGGCCTCGCCCGGCTCGAAGCTCGCGGCCTCCATGGGGCCAAACAGCTGCACCTTGCGGTAATGCGCCAGTTTCGCGCCCGCTTGGTCGAAACAACTGGCCGCGTTGAAGACCCTGTCGCCGTCCCGTTCGGCCCAGCCAAGGGTCAGCCCCACACCCGCCGCCCGGCAGAGGGCGGAAAGGCGACACTCCCAGTCACCGCCTTGCGGCTGTGACAGGGCAGAATGCAGGTCGGGGCGATTGTAACCGGGCAGGAACAGCTCGGGGAGAACCGCCATGTCGACATCCATCGCCCGGGCCGCGGCCAGAACGGACTCGATCCGGGCAAAGGCGCCCTCGATGTCACCATCGGTTGGCGCCCCTTGGTACAGGGCCAGTTTCATGTCTGCTCAGGCATCCTCTGTCACGCGGCGGGCATTGCCCTGATATGCCATGTAGCCGCGCTGGATGTCGATCTGGTCGGCGATGAACTTGGCATCGTGCCAGACCCCCCAGATAAAGGACGACCCGCGCCGCGTCTGCCAGGGCAGACCGACAAAATAGAGCCCAGGCTCCTCCGAGACACCGCGCTGGTGGATCGGGCGGCCACGTTCATCGAATGTATCGGCCTTGATCCAGCCGAAATCGAAGGCATAGCCCGTCGCCCAGAGCACGGTGCCGATGCCGGCCTCGGCCAGGTCCAGCTCAAGGATCGGGTCGCGCACGCAGGCCGGGTCCTCGGGAATGACTCGCGCTTCCGGCTCTTCCGGCAGGTCCAGCCCGTGGCGGGTGACATAGGCGTCCGCCTCATCCAGAACCGACAGGTAGTTGGCATCGCCCTTGTCGAGGTTCTCCTTGAGGTCCGGCGCGAACCGAAGCTTGCCGTTCTCATAGCCCGCGGTCATGCCCAGCAGGGTCATCCCCTGGTTTGCCAGCTTGCGGAAATCCACGGTCTTGCCGCCTTCGGCGCCACTGACCGCGATGGTGACATGTTCTGTCCCCGGGCCGGGCGAATCCGCGTTCCACTTGCCCAACACACCCAGCCACCAGACATTGTCACGGCCGCGATAGCGGCGCGGCGGGCGGTCGTGCGGCCCGATGGACAGGTAGACGCGGCGTCCCGCCTTCATCAGTTCCTCGGCGATCTGCACACCGGACGATCCGCCGCCGACGACCAGCACCGCGCCTTCGGGCAGTTGATCGGGATTGCGGTAGGCGTTTGAATGCATCTGCATCGGCCCCGCGTCCTGCGGCAGGATCGGCGGAATCGCCGGGCGCTGGAACGGGCCGGTGGCCGCCACGACATGCCGCGCCTCGATCACACCTTGCGAGGTCTCCACATGGAACCCGGGCCGCCCCTCCAGCGGGGTCACCGCAGTCACCTCGACCCCGGTACGGACAGGCGCACCGATCTTTTCCGCGTAGGCGACAAAGTAGTCGGCCACGGCCTCCTTTTCTGCAAAGGCATCGCCGTCGCAGGCAAACTCCATGTTCGGAAAGCGGTCATGCCAGGCCGGACCGTTCGCCACCAGCGAGTCCCAGCGCCCCGTGCGCCAGCGTTCCGCGATGCGGTCGCGCTCCAGCACGATATGGGGCACGCCCAGCTTGCCCAGGTGCTCGCTCATCGCGATACCCGCCTGACCGCCGCCAACGACAACCGTATCCGTGCTTTCCATTCCCGGGGTCCTCCGATCCATCATTGCCGGGCACCCTAGGCCCGGGCCTGTCCTCGCCGAAACACGGTTTTCGTGAAGCCTTGGTTGGGGCTAGGCTAAGCGCGGTTAGGGGCGCCCTAAGCGGCGATGAGGCGATCCGTTCTTTCCGCCGCCCCCTGCACAAGGGGATGTTCGCCGCGATGCATCGACAGGAGAGCGACATGGCGCACAAGCGCATCCGCAGGTTCAACACGCGCGACACCTACCCGGAACAGAGCCTGGACAACGACCTGTGCCAGGCAGTTGTCACGCGCGGCGGCAGCACGGTCTGGATGCGCGGCCAGTGCCCGCAGGACCTGGACACGGCAAAGAACATCGACAGCCACGACCCGGCGGAGCAGACCCACAAGGTGATGCAGAACATCCGCCAGTTGGTCGAGGAAGCGGGCGGCGAGATGAGCCATGTGGTCAAGCTGGTGGTCTACATCACCGACGTGCGCCACCGCGAGGCGATCTACCGAGTGATGGGAGACTACATCAAGGGCGTGCACCCGGTCTGTACCGGCCTTGTCGTGCAGGCGCTGGCGCGGCCCGAGTGGCTGGTCGAGATCGACGCCACCGCCGTCATTCCGGATTGAGAGCGGTCGGTTGAGTATTTTCAGAGAGAAGAAACACGAGGTGTCGGGATGACCTTTTCACTTGTCGCAAGATGCGCCGACACCGGCATGTTCGGGGTGGCGATCTCGTCGTCCTCGCCTGCCGTGGCGGCGCGCTGTTCCTATGCGCGGGCGGGTGTCGGCGCCGTGGCCTCGCAGAACGTGACCGACCCGACGCTGGGACCGCTGGCGCTGGACCTGATGGCAAGCGGCATGAGCGCGCTCGAGGCCGTGGCCGAGGTGCAGGCGCGGGGCGAGTTCATCGAGTACCGGCAGGTTCTGGTGGTGGACGGCAAGGGCGGCACGGCGATCCATTCGGGGCCGAACTCGCTGGGCATCTGGACGCAGGCGCAGAGCCGGGACGTCGCCTCGGGCGGCAACCTGCTGGACAACGAGGGCGTGCCGGCGGCCATCGTCGCCGGTTTCGAGGCGGCCAAGGGTCATCTGGGCGACCGTCTGATCGCGGCCATGCGCGCCGGGCTGGCGGCGGGCGGCGAGGCCGGGCCGGTGCATTCGGCGGGCATGATGCTGGTGGACAAGGTGCCCTGGCCCGTGGCCGACCTGCGCTGCGACTGGACCGAGGGCTGCCCCGTGGAGGCGATCGCCACCGCCTGGGAGGTCTACAAGCCGCAGCTGGACGCCTACGTGCAGCGCGCGCTGGACCCACGCGAGGCGCCCTCTTACGGGGTGCCCGGGGACGAATGAGACGCGCTCAGCGCGCTTGCAACCCCGAGACGCATGGACAAAGCTTGAACGGGCCAACTGTTCAAGGACGCGGGATGCTGCGCTACACCCTCCGGCAACTGGAATATTTCGTCGCCGTGGGCGAGGCGGGCAGCATCGCGCGCGCCTCGGAACGGATCAACGTGTCCTCGCCGTCGATTTCCGCCGCCATTGCCCAGCTGGAGCAGGAATTCGGCCTGCCGCTGTTCGTGCGCCAGCACGCGCAGGGCCTGTCGCTGACCCAGGGTGGGCGGCAGATGATGGAACAGGCGCGGCTGGTGCTGCGCGAGGCGGCGGCGATGAACGACATCGCGGGGGACATCGCCGGCAAGGTGCGCGGCCCCTTGTCAGTGGGGTGCCTGCTGACCTTTGCGCAGCTTGTGCTGCCGGGCCTCCGCCGTGGGTTCGAGGCGCAATATCCCGAGGTGCGCCTGAGGCAGGTCGAACTGAACCAGGTCGAACTGTTCAGTGCCCTGCGCCGGTCCGAGATCGACCTGGCCCTGACCTATGACCTGGACGTGCCCGCCGACCTGCAGTTCACCGGCCTTGTCCGCCTGCCACCCATCGCGCTGATGGGCACCGGGCACCCGCTGGCCGGACGCGATGCCGTTTCGATCGAAGAGCTCAAGGATCACCCGATGGTCCTGCTGGACCTGCCGCTGAGCGCCGATTACTTCCTGTCCTTCTTCGATGCGGTGGGCGGCAAGCCGGTGATCGCCGAACGCACCCGCGACATGGCGGTGATGCGCAGCCTTGTCGCCAATGATTTCGGCTATTCCATTGCCAATGTCCGCCCGCTGAGCGACAGCGCGCCCGACGGCAACCCGGTGCGCTGCGTGCCGATCACGGGCGCCGTTCGCCCGTTGCGCATGGGGTTCCTGACGGCGCAGGATGCGGATCGGTCGAACGCGGTGCGCGCCTTCATCGAATATGGCAGCGACCTTGTGCGCGCGGGCAAGCTGGCCCGCATCGGCGGCGAACCCATCGTCCCGGCTTAGCGCCTTCCTAAGCAACGCTTTCGCAGGGCGGACTTTCGGGCGTTTGCCCGATGGGTATCCTGCGCTCGACAGTTCATGGAGCAGACCTTGCGCGATCCCCGTTACGACATTCTTTTCGAACCGCTGGACATTGGGCCGGTGACCGCGAAAAACCGGTTCTACCAGGTGCCACATTGCAACGGGGGCGGTTATCGCGACCCCTCCGCCGCCGCCGCCATGCGCGGGATCAAGTCCGAAGGCGGCTGGGGCGTGGTGTTCACCGAACAATGCGAGATGCACCACACTTCGGAAATCACGCCCTTCATCGAGTTGCGCCTGTGGGAGGACAAGGACATCCCGATGCTGGCGAAGATGGCCGGCAAGATGAAGGAACACGGCGCGCTGGCGGGCATCCAGTTGGCCTATTCCGGGATCAACGGGCCGAACCTCTATACCAAGGAGGTGCCGCTGGCGGTGTCGCCCGGGCCGATCCGGACCTTCACCAACGACCCGGTGCAGGCGCGCGGCATGTCCAAGGGTGAGATAAAGGACCTGCGTCGCTGGTTCGTGAACGCCGCCAAGCGGTCAAAGGCTGCCGGGTTCGACCTGATCTGCCTTTATGGTGCGCATGGGTTCGGCATCTTTCAGCATTTCCTCAGCCGCGCCACCAACATGCGCGACGACGAATACGGCGGGTCGCTGGAAAACCGCTCGCGCTTTGCGCGCGAGGTGATCTCCGACATGCGCGACGCGGTGGGGGACACGATGGGCCTGACCCTGCGGGTGTCACTGGACGAGACCATCGGAGACCTCGGCTTTTCCAACGCCGAGGTGCGCGAGTTCGTCGAGATGAACAAGGACCTGCCCGACCTCTGGGACCTCGCCCACGGCACCTGGGAGGACTGTTCCGGGCCGAGCCGGTTCAAGGAGGAAGCCGCGCAGGAGGCGCTGGTCAAAGGCATCCGCGAACTGTCGTCGAAACCCGTGGTCGGGGTTGGCCGCTTTACGTCTCCGGACGTGATGGCGCGGATGATCCGGCAAGGCACGCTGGATGCCATTGGCTGTGCGCGGCCGTCGATTGCCGATCCATTCCTGCCAAAGAAGGTCGAGGAAGGGCACATCGACGACATCCGCGAATGCATCGGCTGCAACATCTGCATCACCGGCGACATGACCATGTCGATCAGCCGCTGCACCCAGAACCCGACTTTCATGGAGGAATGGCGCAAAGGCTGGCATCCCGAACGCATGAACACCAAGGGCGAAAGCCAGTCGGTGCTGGTGGTCGGTGCAGGCCCCGCCGGGCTGGAGGCGACGCGCGCGCTGGCGGAACGCGGCTATGACGTGGCACTGGCCGAGGCGGGGACGGCCCTGGGCGGGCGCGTGGCGCGCGAGAGGCTGCTGCCGGGCCTGTCGGCCTGGGGGCGCGTGGCCGATTACCGCGAATACCAGATCAGCCAGAAACCCAACGTGCAAAGCTATTTCGACAGCGCGCTTGACGCCGAAAGCATCCTTGAGTTCGGTTTTGAAAACGTCTGCCTTGCGACCGGGGCGAAATGGCGCCGCGACGGGGTCAGCCGTCAACATGTCGTCCCGATGCCGATGGACGACAGCATGCCGATCTACACGCCCGATGACATCATGGACGGCAAACGTCCCTCGGGTCATGTCGTGATCTACGACGACGATCACTATTACATGGGCGGGGTGCTGGCCGAGCTTTTGCGGCAAGAGGGCTGCGAAGTGACCATCGTCACGCCTTCGGCTTACCTGTCGGACTGGACCGTGAACACGCTGGAACAGCACACGATTCACAAACGTCTGGCCGAGATGGGGGTCGAGATCGTGTTGAACCGGGGCATGACCGAAATCGGCAAGGGGCACGTACTGACGAATTGCACCTACACCGACCGGTTGACCGAATTGGGCTGCGATGCCGTTGTTGTGGTTGCCTCCAAACTGGAAAACAATCAGGTCTTTACCGATCTCAAGGCGCGAGAGGCCGACTGGGCCGATGCGGGGATCAAGACGGTCCGGATCATCGGCGACGCCGAGGCGCCCGGCCCCATCGCCTGGGCAACCTACGCGGGACACCGCTACGCGCGGGAACTGGACGGAGTGGACATCGGCGACGCCCTGCCCTTCCGCCGCGAAATCACGGAGCTGGCGGCAGAGTGAGCGACGATCCCTTTCCCTTCCCGCCCGATGCCACCCGCGAGATCCTGGACTGGACCGAAAGGCGTATTGCCGAGGGGCCGGACCCGAAACATGGGGCGCAGGCCCTTGCCGCGTTGGAACCTGTGCTGGGCGGGTCAATCACCGCTGATGGCATCGGTGCGGACAAGGCGTTCGGCCTGTTCTCGGACACCATCGTTCCGTCGACCCGGCCCTTCGGCCATCCTACCAGTCTCTCTTTCGTCGCCTCCGCCCCCAGCCGCGCGGCGCTGAGCTTCGACGCGGCGCTTGGCGCGGCGGGCATCTTTGCGGGCAACTGGGACGGCGGCGCGGGCGCCATCCACGCCGAGAACCAGGCCCTGCGCTGGATCGCGGACCTTGCCGGCTGGCCGGCCAGCGCGGGTGGCGTCTTTGTCGCGGGCGGCACGCTGGGCAACCTTTCGGCGCTTCATGCCGCGCGCGAATGGCACCGGCGCAACCGCCCCGGGGAGGAGCGCGGCGCGATCCTTTGTTCGTCAGAGGCGCACAGTTCGATCAAGGCGGTCGCGCGGGTGATGGATGTCGAGGTGATCCTGGTCGACGCGGACAAGACCGGGCGCATGAGCGCACGGGCCGCCGCCCCGCATCTCACCGAGGCCGTCTTTGCCATCGTCGCCAATGGCGGTGCAACCAACTGCGGCGCGGTGGACGATATCGCCGGTCTGGCCGACCTCGCGCGGGACCACGGCCTCTGGCTGCATGTTGACGGCGCCTATGGCGGCGCGGCCCTTGCCGACCCCGCGATGCGCCCTGCCTTCGACGGGATCGAGCGGGCCGACAGCCTGATCGTCGATCCACACAAATGGCTCTTTGCCCCCTACGACAGCTGCGCGCTGATCTATCGTGACGCGGGCCACGGCGCGGCGGCGCATGGGCAACAGGCGGTCTACCTCGACACGGTGGACAAGACGCACTGGAACCCCTCGGACTACGCGCTGCATCTGACCCGGCGAGCGCGCGGCCTGCCTCTGTGGTTCTCACTGGCGGTGCACGGGACAGATGCCTATGCCACGGCCATCGCCACCACCCGGAAGGTGGCCGAAGACATCGCCAAAGGCATCGACGCCATGCCGGGCCTCGACTTGCTGCTTGGTCCGCAGTTGACAGTGATCCTGTTCCGCCCGAAAAACATGGACGAAGCACAGATGATCGCTTGGGGAGAGCTGCACCGCCGCTCGGGCGCGCTGTTGTGTCTGCCGACGCGCTGGCGGGGCCAGATGGTCTTTCGCCTGTGTATCGTCAACCCGGCGACCCGCGCGGACGAGGTGCTGGAGATTCTGGAGACGCTCACCCGATGACCCGGACGCTGGAGATCCTCGACAAGCTCATCTCTTTCGACACCGTCAGCGACCGGTCCAACCTGGAGCTGATCGCCTATGTCGAGGATTTCCTGAAGGCGCGCGGTTATGCCGTCACCCGCCTGTCGGACCCGACCGAGCCGAAGGCCGGGCTATTCGCCAGTATCGGCCCCGAGGGCGCGGGCGTGATGCTGTCGGCCCACACCGATGTCGTGCCGGTCGAAGGACAGGACTGGACGCGCGACCCGTTCAAGCTGACGACAGAAGGCGACAGGCTGTTCGGGCGCGGCACCACGGACATGAAAGGCTTTCTCGCCTCCATGCTGGCGGCGGCGGACAAGGCCGCCAGGACTCCGCTGCGCGAGCCGCTCAAACTGGCCATTTCCTACGACGAGGAAGTGGGCTGTGTCGGCATCGCGCGGATGATCGACGCGCTGGAACCGGCCATCGGCCTCCCCCGCGCCTGCATCGTGGGCGAACCGACCGAAATGCGCGTGGCCGTGGGCCACAAAGGCAAGCAGGGGCTGCGCGCCATCTGCCACGGAGAGGCCGGGCATTCCGCGCTGGCGCCGCGCTTCACCAATGCGCTGCACCTTGCGGCAGAGCTGGTCACCGGGTTGCGCGGGCTGCAGGACGACCTGGCCCGGAACGGCGCCCGCGATGCGGATTATGCCGTGCCCTACAGCACCGTGCATGCCGGCGTTCTCAAGGGCGGCACCGTGCTCAACATCGTGCCCGACCGGGCCGAACTCTTGTTCGAGTTCCGTCACCTCGCCGCAGATGCGCCCGCGGATCTCATGGCCCGGATCAGGGCGCTGACATCGGAGATCGCAGCGCGGCACGGCACCGCCATCGACCTGCAGGAGGTCACGGGCTATCCCGGTCTGGATACCGCGCCAGACGCCGGGGTCACGCGACTGGTGCAGCGGCTTGCCCGCAACCAGGACCTGACCAAGGTCGCCTTTGGCACCGAGGCGGGGTTCTTTGACGCCCTGGGCATTCCCACCGTCGTCTGCGGTCCCGGCAGCATGGAAGGACAGGGCCACAAACCCGACGAATATCTTGAACGCGGCCAGCTGGAGGCCTGCGACTCGATGCTGGACGCGCTACTGGACGAATTGCGCTGACCCCGCCTTTCCAGCTTGCCCATATTTCAAGCGGTGACGCCCAACTTTTGTGCGCGCGCTATGATGGCACGATGAAACCCCGCGGAAACTCGCAATTCCCGGCGGATTAGGCTGAGGCTAAGGCGCGCTGAGGTAGCCGTTTCTTCTGGCATCGGCGCGCATGTCCCTATGCTCTGGCGCAGGGAAACGGACATCTGGGCGGGACAGGCGTGACCAGCAAGACAAACGACGCGATCGAGGTACGCAATGCAGTCAAGCGCTACGGCGACTTCACGGCGCTGAAAAAGGTATCGCTGACGATCTCGGACAATGAATTCTTCACGCTGCTCGGCCCCTCGGGCTGTGGCAAGACCACTTTGCTGCGAATGATCGCCGGGTTCGAGGACGTGACCGAGGGCGGCATCTTTCTCTTCGGTGAGGAAATCGAGGGCCTGCCGCCGCACAAACGCCCGATCAACACGGTGTTCCAGAACTACGCGCTGTTCCCGCACATGAATGTGCTCGACAATGTCGGGTTCGGGCTGGAGATGCTGGGCAAGTCCAAGTCAGAGGCCCGCGCCCGCGCCGGTGAGGTGCTGGAGATGGTGCAGCTGACGCAATTCTCGGCCCGCAAACCCTCGCAGCTGTCCGGCGGCCAGCAACAGCGCGTCGCCCTGGCCCGCGCGCTGGCCCCCCGCCCCAAGGTACTGCTGCTGGACGAACCGCTGAGCGCGCTGGATCTCAAGCTGCGCAAGGCCATGCAGATCGAGCTCAAGCACCTGCAAAAGGAAACCGGGATCACCTTTATCTTTGTCACCCACGACCAGGAAGAGGCGCTGACCATGTCCGACCGCGTCGCCGTCATGTCGGCGGGTGAGGTGCAGCAACTGGGCGATGCGCGCGAGATCTATGAACGCCCGCGCAACATGTTCGTGGCGGATTTCATCGGCGAGACCAACCTGATCGAGGTCACGGTGGACCGCATAGACGCGGGCCGCGCGGCCTGTCACCTGGGCGGCGGCCACCGGCTGACATGCGACGCGGTCGATGGGATCGGCGCGGGCGCCTCGGTGCATATGTCGCTGCGTCCCGAACGGCTGTTCCTGTCGTCCGCCCCCACCGAGGGCGAAAGCCTCAAGGCCCGCGTGCGGGAAAACATCTTCATCGGCACCGACATCTCGACCATCCTCGACCTCGACGACGGGCCGGAATTCCGGGTCCGGGCCTCCAATTCCAGCCGTGGCACGTCCCGCGTCTTTGAGCCGGGCACAGAGGTTTTCGTCAACATGGAGCAGGGGGCCGCGCGCCTCCTGATGGACTGATGGCAGGCGGTGCGGCAACCGGCGGCTCCTCGACCAGCGACACCTATGCAGAGGCGCGGACATGGCTCTTGCTGCCCGCCTGGGTGACCTTGGGTATTCTCGTGCTGGCCCCGGTGGCGATCATGCTGGTCTATTCCTTCCTGACCAAGGAATTCCGCGGTGGCGTGATCTGGGAATTCAGCCTGGGCGCCTATGACCAGTTCTTTTGCAGTCGCGGGTTGTTCGGGGACGAACCCTGCAGCATCGAATGGACCTATATCCAGATCTTCTGGCGCTCGATCTGGCAGGCGGGGGCGGCAACGCTGCTGAGCCTCGTGATCGGCTTTCCGACGGCCTATTTCATCGCCACAAGGCCCCCAAGGCAGCGCACGCTCTGGGTGTTCCTCGTGACGATCCCCTACTGGGTCAACCTGCTGATCCGCACCGTCTCGATGAAATTCCTGCTGCGCGACGAGGGGCCGCTGAACGATTTCCTGACGGGCATCGGCCTGCTGAACGAACCGCTGGCCATCGTGAACACGAACTTCGCGGTGCAACTGGGCCTCTTTTATTCCTACCTGCCTTTCATGGTGCTGCCGATCTATGCCGCCGTGGAGCGCTACAACTTTGCCCTCTCCGAGGCGGCCTCGGACCTCTACGCGCCCCGCTGGACGGTGCTGCGGCGCATCCTGCTGCCCTCGGTCAAGCCGGGGATCGTGGCGGGCTGCATCCTGGTCTTCGTGCCCTCGCTGGGGTCCTTCCTGGCGCCCGACCTGCTGGGCGGGGCGCGGAATTTCATGATCGGCTCGCTGATCGAGGAGCAGTTCAAGGGCAACGCGGGCAATTGGCCCTTCGGCGCGGCGGCCTCGATGATCCTGCTGACGATGGTCCTGATCATCTTGCTGATCTTTGCCCGCCAGCAGGCCAAGGCGGAGAGCTGATCATGGCAAGCAAGAAATACGACCTGCGGGTCTATCCCGGGTTTCGCGGCATCACGCTGCTCTGCCTCGTGATCCTTTACGCGCCGCTGATCGTGGTCATGGTCTACAGCTTCAACGCCTCGCCCTCGATCACCAACTGGGAAGGCCTGTCGCTGCGCTGGTACGCCGACGTCTTCACGGGCCCGGAAAGCGCCAAGTTCAAATCCGCGGCGCGCAACAGCTTTGTCATCGCGCTGATCGCGGCCACGGTGGCCACCACAATCGCCACGCTTTCGGCCACCGCCATCCTGCGCGGCGGAAGATTCCGACTGCGCATGGTGTCCTTTGGCCTGATCTCTCTGCCGCTGATGGTGCCCGAAATCGTGACAGCCGTCGCCACGCTGATCTTCTTCAACGCCATCGGGTTCGACCGGGGGTTGCTGACGATCCTGCTGGCGCATATCGCCTTCTGCATCCCCTTTGCCTACCTGCCCATTTCGGCCCGGATGCAGGGGATCGAGTCGACCTACGAACAGGCCGCGATGGACCTTTACGCCACCAGGCGCCAGGCCTTCACCCGCGTGCTGTTGCCGCTGATGGCACCGGGCATCGTCTCGGGTTTCATCCTGGCCTTCATCGTGTCGCTGGACGATTTCATCATCACCAACTTCGTCAAGGGCGCGGGCGTCGAAACCCTGCCGACGGCGATCTTTGGCGCGGTCAAACAGGGAATCAAACCCAATATCATGGCCATTTCCACGATGCTGCTTGGCGTCTCGGTGGTCATGGTGACATTGTCATGGCTGATCAGCCGGAAAGACCGGAAAACATGATCCAACAGAGGGGAAACAAAATGAAGAAACTCGTCACCACCGCCGCCGCACTGGCCCTGACCGCAGGCATGGCCTCGGCCGAGGGCAAGCTGGTCGTCTACCACTGGTTCGAATACATCCCGCAAGAGCTGCTGGACAAGTTTTCCGAGGAACATGATGTCGAGGTGGTCATGGACACCTACGACAGCAACGAGGCGCTGCTGGCTTCGCTCAAGGCGGGGGCCATCGGCACCTATGACGTCGCTGTACCCGGTGACTACATGGTGCAGATCATGGCGCAGGAAGGCCTGCTGGACACGATCGAAGACGGTGAGCTGGCCAACAAGGGCAATATCCAGCCGGAATGGGCCGATCCCTCTTTCGATCCGGGCCGCACGCATTCGATCCCCTACCAGTGGGGCTCGACCAGCTTTGCGGTGAACCGGGACGATTTCGATGGTCCCATCGACACCACCGACATCCTGTTCAACCCGCCCGCCGCGCTTTCGGGCAAGATCAACATGCTGGACAGCCAGGGCGAGGTCATGGCGATGGCTGCGCTGCACATGGGCATCCCGCAGTGTTCCACCGACCGCGAACAGCTCAAGGCGCTGAACGCCATGCTGCAGGAGGCGAAACAGCACTGGGCGTCCTTCAACTCGGACACCGCGAAAGAGGTGCTGGTCTCGGGCGATGCCTCTGTCGGGCAGATCTACGACGGCTTCGCCGCCAAGGCGCGGCAGGAAGGCGCGAACATCGAATATGCCTTCCCGAAACAGGGCTACATCGTCTGGATGGACAACGTTGTCCTGCTCAAAGACGCGCCCAACCGCGACAACGCGCTGAAGTTCATGGATTTCCTGCTGGAACCCGAGAACATCGCTGCGGTGACCAACTACGCGCGCTACGTCTCGGGCGTCGAAGGCGTGGGCCCCTTCCTGGACCCCGAGCTGGCCAAGCAGCCGGAATCCAACCCGCCCGCCGACGCCGGCAAGGGCGTCTTCATCGAGGTCTGCGACCAGCAAACGCAAGAGGTCTACGACCAGATCTGGACCAACCTGAAAAAGTAAGACCGCCGGTCATTCGGCATGAGAGGGGGGCGCGCCACGCTCCCCTTTTCGCATTCAGCCCCGGCACAGCGCGAACAACGACCCGCGTGAGGAAATGCCCAGTTTCTCGTAGGCGCGGGTCCGATAGGTGGCGATCGTCGAAACCGCGACACCCAGTTCCCCGGCGATCACCTCAGCCTTCTTTCCCGACAGTATGCCCAGGCAGACATCCCTTTCACGGTCCGAAAGCACCGCCAATGGCGCGGGCAGATCGCTTTCGACGCGCGTCTGGAAATGCATGAGGGCCAGCCGCGCCAGCACACGCACCACGGCCCCTGCGCCCGCTTCCCCGGCCTCTGGCCAATAGAAATTCACCGCCAGACACAGGGACGGACCACGCACCAGCACGCCGGTTTTCCCCTCCAATCCCGGACGGTCGTAGAACCGCGCGCGATACTCGCCGGTCATCACATCAATGACGGCCTCGCTTTCGACCACCTCCAGCGCGCCGGTTTCCAGCGCCAGGGCGCGGCGAAACAGCGGGTCCTGCCGGAACCAGCCGCCCAGGTAATCCTCGGCCAGTCGTGGTCCCAGTGCCGCGCTGCGAAAGTTGCGCGACAGCAGGCAGGCTGCTCTGTCGGCGCCATAAGAAAACACCATCACCTGCGCCGCCCCGGTCGCGGCCACGCAGGGGACAAAGGCATCGGCCCAGGCATCCTGACCGGCCAAAGCAAGGCAGGCATCGATCCCGGCCAGCAGGTCATCCATCCCCGATGTCGGCTTGTCCTTCATTTTGTAGGACATAATCCACCGGCGCGCTCTGGTACACATCCCGCAAGACAAGACGAAGAGGACAGGACATGCGCCCAAAGGGACGCGGCGAGTTGGACTCGCTCTATTTCGATTACCCGCATTTCGACCCGCCCGCGCGGCCCGGGGGTGAGCCGCAAGTGCCCGTTGCCGTTGTGGGCGCCGGACCGGTCGGCATGGTCGCGGCCCTGACCTTGGCACAGCACGGGGTGCGTAGCCTCCTGCTGGACGCCAAAGCCACCTTCAACGACGGAAGCCGGGCCATCTGCATCTCGCGGTCCAGCTATCACATCCTCGACCAGCTGGGTATCGCCGCGCCGTTCCTGGAGAAATCGCTGGGCTGGACCAAAGGGCGTTCCTTCTATCGCGGGCGGCAGATCCTGGAATTCGACATGCCCGACAGCGCGGACGAGAAATTCCGCCCGATGTACAACCTGCAACAGCAGTACATCGAGGCCTTCCTATGGAAGGCCGTCGAGGCCGCGCCGCTGATCGAGACACGCTGGCAAAGCCGGATGACCGGGCTGGACCAGCGGGCAGAGGGCGCGGTGCTGACGGTCGAAGACCCGAACGGCAGCTATGACCTGCCCGCGCGCTGGATCATCGCCGCCGATGGCGCGCGCAGCGCGCTGCGCGGCCTGTGCGGACTGCGCCTGAAGGGCGAGAACTACGAGGGCCGTTATGTCATCGCCGACGTGAAGATGGCGCATGACTACCCTACCATCCGCCGCGCGCTGTTCGATCCCGCCTGCCGTCCCGGAGGCACCGTGCTGATCCACCGCCAACCCGACGACATCTGGCGCATCGACTACCAGTTGCGCGAGGATGAGACAAACGAGGAGGCTACCCGCGAAGAGAACGTACGCGCCTCGGTCGAAGGGGTGCTGGCCGAGATCGGCCACGAAGGCGGGTACGACCTTGAGTGGTGGAGCGTCTATTCCGCCAATACGCTACTTCTGGACGACTACCGGCAGGGCCGCGTGTTCTTTGCAGGGGACAGCGCGCATATCGTGCCGATCTTCGGCGTGCGCGGGCTGAACAACGGCATCGCGGACGGGCACAACATCGGCTGGAAACTGGCCGCCGTGCTGAACGGGGACGCCGGTGAGGGTCTCTTGGACAGCTACACGCCCGAGCGGCGCGGGGCGACGCTGGATGTCTTTGCCAATGCCAGCAAGAGCACGCGGTTCATGACGCCGCCCACGCATGGCTGGCGGGTGATGCGGGACGCGGCGCTGTCGCTGGCGCTAAGCCGTGAAAGCGCCGGGCACCTCGCCAATCCGCGCCAGATGACGCCGCACACCTACGCCGACAGTCCGGCCACCACGCCCGACGATCCGGGATTCGACGCCGGGCCGATCCCCGGCGCGATGATCCGGGACGTGGCGCTGGGGGACGGACACCTCAGCGAGCGACTGGGCAAGGGCCTGACCCTTCTGACCTTTGGTGACCCGGATTTCGACGTCCCGCCGGGCCTGAGTGTCCTGCGCCTGCCCGCCGATGGCCCGGTGGCCCGGGCCTATGGCGCGGCAGAGGGCAGCGCCTACCTGGTGCGGCCCGATCTGCACATCGCGGCACGCTGGCGCAGCGTCACGGCGGGAAACCTGGCCCGGGCCTTGGGGCGTATGGCGATCAGCGAGGAGGAAACCACATGACCCAGGCAGAGCTTGAACGCATCTACGAAGCGATGGCCAAGGCGATCGACGCCGTTGGACCGGATCAGAGCGAGGTGTTCCTGGCACGGCTGGCGCTGGCCCTGGCCGAGGACCTGGACCAACCGGAACGGGCCTTGGAGGTGATCGGGGAAAGCAAGGCCGCCCTGACAGGGTAATGCCGACGGGGCCCCGGATCAGGTCCGGGGCGGGGTCGCTCGCCTGGCCTTCCGTCAGGCGACGGCAACCGCCGGGGCCGTGACGGCCACCTCCGGCCAGGTGACAAGGATCACCGCGCACCCCTTGCATCCGACCTCTTGCAGGCTTTCTTCCAGCGCACCCAGCGGGCAGGTCAGCAGGTGTTCGCCGGGTTTGGACACCTCTATCGCGACACGTACCGGGGCCTGCGGCGGCATCCCGCGCGCCATCAGGTCGTCGCGAATGCGGGTCGCCTGCCCCACCGACATGTAAAAGGCAGAGGTGGTCCCCGGTGCCGCGTGGCGCGTGCTGTCGGGCAAGGCCGCGCCTTCGCGGGACATGCCGGTGGTCAGGATCAGCGTGTCCGAGACGCCGCGTTCGGTCAGCGGCTCGCCCAGCGCCGCTGCCGCCGCAGAGGCCGCGGTGATGCCGGGCACCAGTTCGACCGGGATACCGGCGGCGCGCAACACGGAGATTTCCTCACCCGCACGGCCAAAGATACCCGGATCGCCGGACTTCAGTCGCACCACCCGCTTGCCCTGGCGCGCGGCGGTCAGGATCACCGCGTTGATGCGCTCCTGCGGCCAGCTGTGGGCACCGACATGTTTGCCCACGAAGACCCTTTCCGCATCGCGCCGGGCCAGTTCCAGAACGTGCGGATCGACCAGCCGGTCGTAAAAGATCACGTCGGCCTCTTGCAGGCGTTCGACGGCGCGCAGCGTCAGCAGGTCGCGCGCGCCGGGGCCCGCGCCGACGAGGGCGACATGTCCCCGCGGCGCCTGTTCGGGCGCACCCCCGGCGTCGATTGCGGTCTTGATGGCCTGCGCAGCCTCCCGTTCGCCGCCCCGGGTCCAGGTGGCGCGGGGCGCGCCCTTGAAAACCCAGGCCCAGAAGGCGCGGCGTTTCGCACGCGGTACGCGGGCGTTGACCACCGGGCGCAGACGTCCCGCCAGCGCCGCCAGACCTCCCAGCGAGGGGGACAGCATCTCTTCGAGCCAGGTCTTGATTTCGCGGGTCAGGACCGGCGCCGTGCCTTCGCTGCCAATGGCAATCACCACCGGGTCGCGGTCAACCAGCGCAGGCGTTGTCAGATCGCAGAGGTCGGGTCGGTCGACCACGTTGACGGGGCAGCGCACGGCCTTTGCCAAGGCATGGGCCGAGACATCGAGCGCCGGGCAACCGGTGGCGATAAAGCCCATCGCGACATCCTCGAAAACCTGCGTCGTTAGGTGGCGCTGGTGACGGGCGCGGCCTTCGGCAACCAGCCCCTGCAATTCCGGTTCAAGCTCGGGCGCGACCAGCAGGATCTGGGCGTCGGTCTTGAGAATCAGCCGCGCCTTCTGCGCCGCCTGCTCGCCGCCGCCGACGATGGTGACGCGGCGGCCCGAGGTGCGGATGAACATGGGAAAGCTTTTCATGACGTGCCTCCTGTCAGGCGGTCTGCGGAACGGGGCGCGCTTGCCAGAGCGCGGAGAGGTCGGGGGCCAGGTCCAGCGTGTCGAAGGCCAGCGCGGCGGTGCCGAGGACGATCTGACGGGCAAACGCCGGGCCTTGGTCGCGGTCCCAGAGGTGCGTCAGCGCCTCGGTGGGCAAGGCGAGGTCCGACAAGCGGCGATGATCCTCGGCAAGACCCGGAAAGCTGCCGTGCCACGGGACGCCCTCGCGCAGGCCGAAACCGGCGATCTCCATACCCGGATGGCGTTCGAATTCGCCACCGCCGCCCTTGATGACGGTCAGGTTGCGCCAGCCGAGGCGCTGCGCCGCATCGGCCTGCAACAGCCGGTAAGAGGGGTGAAAGACCCCCTGCACGCTGGCCGGTGCGCGGCCCGGATTCAGCATCCGGCAGACCGTGTTGACGCAGGAGCGCAAGCCAAGAGTTCGGCGCAGATCGAGCAGATGGAACAGCGCGGGGTGCACGCTTTCCAGCGGCACATAGGCGATCCGGCCTTCGTCGAGCGCTCGCGCGGCCTCGGCGGGGGTGCGGACCTGCGGGATGCCCAAGGCGGCCAACCCGTCGCGGATTGCCTGATCCGGTCCGTTCCAGCCGTGCAAGAGAACACGCTGGCCGTTGACGGCGACCAGTTTCGCGGCAAGTAGGAACCAGGGCAAACCACGGGTGCGCCCGGCGGCGTAGCACGGCCAGTCCAGATCGGCGCGGGGCCAATCGGCCAGCGCTGCCTGGGCCGCGCGGGCAAAGCCTGAGATTTCCTCTGCCGTCTCGCCCTTCATCCTCAGCAGCATCAACAGCGCACCGACGGCCTCTGGCGCGGCGCCTTCCAGCATCTGCGACATGGCCTCGGCGGCCTCGTCCTCGGTCAGGGAACGCGACCGGCCCGGCCCCCGGCCCAACGTGCGGACATGGGCGGCGAGGCTCATTCCGCCGCTTCCTTTTGCTGAACAGAGGCCAGGAGGTCGGCCAGTTCCGGTCGGCAGGAACCACAGTTCGTTCCTGCCTGCAGGGCGGCGCCGATGGCCTCGACGCTCAGCAGCCCGTCGGCCTCGATGGCACTCAGGATCGTGTTCACGCCAACGCCGAAACAGGAACAGAGGATCGGCCCCGGGTCCGGAACATCGGCGGGCGACCGGCCCGAGAGCAGGCTTTGGTCCGGTTGATCCGGCAGCGTGGCCAGGTAGTCGCGCATGACGGCAACGGGCGTGGGCGAGACAAACAGCGCCGCGATCAATTGGCCGTTTTCCCGAAAAGCCAGGCGCGCATTGCCCTGCCCCGGCCCCATGACAGAGGTCAGTTCCGCAGTTGGCAGATCGAAGAGCGCGCGGGCCTCCGCCTCCCAGTCCTGCGGCCTGTCAAGCCCGGCAAGCTCGGCCCGCTGGCCCGAACGGGTCACGCTGCGCGCCCAGTAGGCCGCCTTTGGCGTTATCGGGCGGGCGGAGACCGCGAAACCGTACCAAGCCGCGTTCAGGCGCGTGACATTGACCACGCTGGCCTTGCTTTCCGGCTGACCCGAAACCGGATCGGTCACAGCCGCCACCAGCGCGTCGATGCGGGCCGAAGGGGCGGTTTCGCCGGTCCAGTGCATGGGCGCGAAAACCTGCCCGGGGCGGACGGTATCGGTGATGCGGGCGCGCAGGATGGCACTGCCCTGCGGACTGTCGACGCGGACAAGGTCGGCCGTGCCAACACCCTTGGCAAAGGCATCTGCGGGATGGATTTCCAGGAAAGGCTCTGCCAGATGCGCCGAGAGCCGCGGCGAAAGCGCGGTGCGCGTCATCGTGTGCCACTGGTCGCGGGTGCGCCCGGTGTTGAGGCGGAAAGGGTAGCGCGGCGCCGTTTTCGCCGCCGGCGGACGCCATGAAACCGGGACAAGGCGGGCCTTTTGGTCGGCATGGAAGAACCGGCCATCGGAAAAGAAGCGCCCGCCGTCACGTCTGACGCTGACCGGCCAGCGGGTGGGTTCCAAAGCGTCGTAGTCCTCGGCGCCCAGCGCTGCGAGACCGGAAATGTCAAAGTCGCGGCCAAAACCGCCGGCGACACCCGAAAGCGCGGCATATTCGCGGAAAATCTCGGCCGGGGACTGGTAGTCGAAGGCCTCGCGCCAGCCCATGCGGCGCCCGACCTCGGCGAGGATTTCCCAGTCGGGGCGGGCCGCGCCCGGAGCGGGCAGGACCGCGCGCTGACGGCTTATGGTGCGGTCGGAGTTGGTGACGGTGCCGTCTTTCTCGGCCCAGGCGCTGGCGGGCAGCAGCACATTGGCCAGCCGCGCGGTGTCGGTCTCGGCGGTGATGTCGCTGACCACGGTGAAATCGCAGCCCGCGATGGCGTCGCGCACGGCGTCGGCATCGGGCATCGACACGGCGGGGTTGGTGTGGATGATCCAGAGCGCCTTGATCCGCCCATCGCCCACGGCGTTGAACATCTCCACGGCCTTGAGCCCCGGCGCGTCGGGCACCCTGGGCGCCGACCAGAATTCGCGCACGGCGGCACGATGGTCGGCGTTTTCAAGGTCCAGGTGACAAGCCAGCATGTTGGCCAGCCCGCCCACCTCGCGCCCGCCCATCGCGTTTGGCTGGCCGGTGACCGACAGCGGCCCGCAGCCCGGTGTGCCGATCCGGCCCGTCGCGAGATGGCAATTGAGGATCGCGTTGACCTTGTCCGATCCGGCGCTGGACTGGTTCACCCCCTGGCTGAAGATCGTCACCACCTTTTCGGTGCCGATCCAGTCGGCGCAGAAGGCGGCGAGCTCGGCCTCGCTCAACCCGGTCGCCTTGCCGTCCTCGGCGCGCGCCTGCGCCAGCGCCGCGTCAAAGCCCGTGGTATTGCGCAGGAAATCCGCATCCACTGCGCCATGCGACTCGATCTCAGCCAGGAGACGGTTGAACAAGGCGACGTCCGATCCCGGCTCCAGCGCCAGGTGCATGTCGGCGCCGTCGCAACTGGCGGTGCGGCGCGGGTCCACGACGATGATCCGGGTGCCGCGTACCTTTCGCGCCGCAAGAACGCGCTGGTACAATACCGGGTGGCACCAGGCCAGGTTCGACCCGACAAGCACCACCAGGTCGGCCTCTTCAATGTCCTCGTAGGTGCCGGGGACCGTATCAGTGCCAAAGGCGCGCCGATGTCCCGCCACGGTCGAGGCCATGCAGAGGCGCGAGTTCGTGTCGATGTTGGCGGACCCGATAAAGCCTTTCATCAGCTTGTTGGCGACGTAGTAATCCTCGGTCAGCAACTGGCCGGAGACGTAAAACGCCACGCTGTCCGGCCCGTGTTCGGCAATCGTTTCGGAAAATCTGCGGGCCACGGTGTCAATGGCGCTGTCCCAGCTGACCTCCTGCCCACCGATCCGGGGGGCCGTCAGGCGGCGGTCAAGACCCACCGTCTCGCCCAGCGCAGAGCCCTTGGAGCAGAGACGCCCGAAATTCGCCGGGTGGTCCGGGTCGCCGCGCACCTCCAGCCCACCGTCGGGCTGAGGGGTGAGCAACACACCGCAGCCCACCCCGCAATAGGGGCAGGTGGACCGGACAGTTTTCCGCCCTGCCCCCGCCATCACGCAGCACTCCGGTTCTGAAGGGCACTGATCTCCAACAGGATACGCCCCGCCTCGATCCGCACCGGGTAGACCGCGATGCGTCCCTCGTCAGCGCCCTGCGCCTCGCCGGTGTTCAGGTCAAAGACCCAGTTGTGCAGCGGGCAGGTGACTTTCTGCCCGTGCACGATGCCCTCGGACAATGGCCCCTGCTTGTGCGGGCAGGCGTTCGAGGCGGCAAAGACCTCGTCCTCTGCGGTGCGGAACACGGCGATGCAGCCCGCGTGGGTCTTGACCAGGCGCGCACCGCGCAGGGGAACATCCGTGACGGCGCCAATATCGGTCCAGGTCATTCTGCTGCCTCCAGTGTGAAATCGGCCAGGGGCTGAAAGCTTTGCGCCACCTCGGGGCGGGCGCGTTCGGCCCAGGGATCGGTCTGGTAGACGCTTTGCGACAGGTCGAAGCGGTCAACCAGCGCCGCGCGTTCCGCAGGATCGGCCAACACCTCCTGCACCCAGTCCAACCCGACCTTGGCCAGCCACTTGTAGGCCCGGTCGAGGTATTTTGCGTTCTCGCGGTAGAGCTGGACAAAGGCGACGGTCCATTCGATCGCCTCTTCCTCGGTCGGCACATCGACGAGGCGTTCAACCTCCTTGACGTCCATGCCAGCCGCCCCGCCGACCCCAATCTGATAGCCGCTGTCGACGCAGACGATGCCGATGTCCTTGCAAGTCGCCTCGGCACAGTTGCGCGGGCAGCCAGAGACACCCAGCTTGACCTTGTGCGGTGTCCACGACCCCCAGAGGCGTTTTTCCAGCTTGATGCCAAGGCCGGTCGAGTCCTGCGTGCCGAAACGGCACCAGTCCGAGCCGACACAGGTTTTCACCGTGCGCAGCCCCTTTGTATAGGCATGACCCGAGACCATGCCGGCGGCGTTCAGATCGGCCCAGATGGCGGGCAGATCCTCTTTCTTGACGCCCAGCAGGTCGATCCGCTGGCCGCCTGTCACCTTGACCGTGGCGCCGTATTTCTCGGCCGCCTGCGCGATGGCCACCAGTTCCTGCGGCGTGGTCATGCCACCCCACATGCGCGGCATCACCGAATAAGTGCCGTCCTTCTGGATGTTGGCATGGTTGCGTTCGTTGACGAATCGGCTTTGCGGGTCGTCGGTATAGTCCAGCGGCCAATCCGCCAGCAGGTAGAAGTTCACCGCCGGGCGGCAGGTGTGGCAGCCGTTGACCGTTTTCCAACCCAGTTCCTGCCACACGGCCTCTTGCGATTTCAGCTCCTGGCTCTTGATCAGGCGGCGGACGTCCTCATGGGAAAGGTCGGTGCAGCCGCAGACCGGCTGGGCCGTGGGCATCTCGAACCCGTCGCCCAGCGTCACCTGCAAAAGCTGTTCGACAAGCCCGGTACAGGTCCCGCAAGAGGCGCTGGCCTTGGTGGTTGCCTTGACGGCGCCAAGATCGGTGGCGCCGCCCTCGATGGCATTGACGATAGTGGATTTGCATATGCCGTTGCAGCCGCAGATCTCTGCCTCAGGCGGCAAGGCTGCAACGGCTGAGAGAGGGTCCGCTTGGCCACCTCCCTGGTAGGCGGGGCCAAAGATCAGCGTCTCGCGCATCTCCGCGATGTCGGTGCCGTTCTTGATCAACCCGAAGAACCAGTTGCTGTCGGCGGTGTCGCCGTACATCACCGCGCCGACAAGCCTGTCGCCCTCGATCACGAGGCGCTTGTAAACGCCGCGCGACGGGTCGCGGAACACCACGTCTTCGCGCCCCTCGCCCTCGGCGAAATCCCCCGCGCTGAAGAGATCACAGCCGGTGACTTTCAACTTGGTGGACAGTTCCTTGGGCACGAAGGCCGCCTCTTCCCCGGTCAGGGTCGCGGCGACCACCTTGGCCTGATCGTAAAGCGGCGCGACGAGGCCGAAAAGCTGCCCGTCAAGCTCGACACATTCGCCCACGGCCAGCACGTCCGGGTCCGAAGTCATCATCTGCGCGTTGACCTCGATCCCGCGCGCCACATCCAGATGCGCATCATTGGCCAGCCGGGTTTCGGGGCGGATGCCGACCGCCATGACCACCAGATCGGCGTCCAGAACGGTGCCATCCTCCAGCAGCACCGCCTCGACGTGATCCTCGCCCAGGATCGCCTTGGTCGCGGCCTTGGTCAGCACGGTGATGCCGCGCTTTTCGAGGTCCTTCTTCAGCAGGTAGCCCGCCGCCTCGTCCAGCTGGCGTTCCATCAGGTGGCCCATCAGGTGCAGGACGGTGACCTCCATGCCGCGCAGCGCCAGCCCGGCCGCGGCCTCAAGACCCAGCAACCCGCCGCCGATCACAACGGCCTTTCCGCCCTTGGCAGAGGCCTCGACCATCGCGTTGGTGTCGTCGAGATCGCGGTAGGAAATCACGCCGGGCAGATCCTTGCCCGGCACCGGGATGATGAAGGGCGCGGACCCGGTGGCGATCAAGAGCTTGTCATACCCCACCGTGCCATTCTGCCCGGTCACCGTCTTGGCCTCGCGGTCGATGCCGACCACATGCTCGCCAAAACGGCAACTGATCTCGTTCTGCGCGTACCAGTCATCGTCATGGGTGACGATTTCCGCGTAGGTCTTTTCGCCCGACAGCACGGGCGACAGCATGATGCGGTTGTAGTTGCCACGCGGTTCGGCGTTGAAAAGCGTGATGTCATATTGATCGGGCGCGCGTTCACGCAGGTGCTCCAGCACCCGGCCAGAGGCCATTCCGGCGCCGATGACGACAAGTTTCTGTTTCATGGGGATCACTCCGCCGCGATGGCCCGCGGCGCGGCGGCCTTGGGCTTGGGTTTGGCGCCGTGTTCGTATTCCTCGAGGAAATCGAGCACCTGGGCGCGGTATTTGTAGTAATCGGGATGTTCCAGCAGCGCCTTGCGCGAGCGCGGGCGCGGCAGGTCGACGTCGATGATCTTGCCGATCGTCGCCTGCGGTCCGTTGGTCATCATCACAACCCGGTCGGCCAGAAGGATCGCCTCGTCCACGTCATGGGTGACACAGACGGCCGTGACCTTGGTCCGGTCCCAGACCTCCATCAGCACTTCCTGCAATTCCCAGCGCGTCAGGCTGTCCAGCATCCCGAAAGGTTCATCCAGCAGCAGCAGCTTGGGTGAGAGGGCAAAGGCCCGCGCGATGCCGACCCGCTGTTTCATGCCGTTCGACATCTCGCTGGCGGGTTTGTCCATCGCATCGGCCAGCCCGACCCGTTCAAGGTAGTATTCCACCACGTCCTGCCGTTCGCCCCGCGAGGCACGCGGATAGACCTTGTCGACACCGATGGCGCAGTTCTCGCGCGCCGTCAGCCAGGGGAACAGTGAGGGCGACTGGAACACCACGGCGCGTTCGGGGTCCGCGCCTTCGACATGGCGGCCGTCCAGCTTGATCGCCCCCTTGGAGATTTCGTTCAGACCGGCGGCCATTGTCAGCACCGTGGACTTGCCACAGCCCGAATGGCCGATGAGCGAGATGAACTCGCCCCGGTCCATTTTCAGGTTGAAATCCTCGACCACGGTAAGCGGCCCCTTGGGTGTCGGATAGACCTTGTGCAACTGGCTGAAGTCCAGGAACCGCTCGTCGATCAGGCCCTTTTGGGCCTCCTTGACCGCCTGCGGGACACCGTGGATCGGCGTCACCTCGGGCAATACCCGTGTGCCCTCGGGCTTGGCTTCTATCCCGACATCCATCAGGTATTGCGTCACCTTTGCGCGCAGGGCCTTGAAACTGTCGTCGCTGTTCATCGCCGTGCGGTCGCGCGGACGGTCGATGCCGACCTTGAATTCCTCGCTCAGCGTGCCGTCCGGGTTCAGCGCGATGATCCGGTCCGCCAGCAGGATCGCCTCGTCCACGTCATTGGTGATCAGCACGCAGGTCTTCTTGTCCGCCTCCCAGATCTTCTCGATCTCTTCGGCAAGGTTGGCGCGCGTCAGCGCATCCAGTGCCGACAGAGGTTCGTCCAACAGCAGCACCTCGGGCGACATGGCCAGCGCCCGGGCCACGTTCACGCGCTGGCGCATACCACCCGACAGTTCCGCCGGGCGGCGCGTCGCGGCGTGGCTGAGGCCCACCATCTGGACGTAATGGGCGACCTTGGCGGCCTTTTCCGCCCGCGGCATCCGCGGGAACACCGTGTCCACTGCCAGGCGCACGTTGCCTTCGACCGTCAGCCAGGGCATCAGCGAGTAGTTCTGGAAGATCACCCCGCGTTCCCGGCCCGGTCCGGTGATCGGCTGGCCCTGGAAGGTGACGCTGCCCTGCGTGGGCCTGTCCAGCCCGGCCATCAGGTTGATCAGCGTCGTCTTGCCGGTCCCGGAAAAGCCCAGGATCACCAGGAATTCGCCCTCCTCGACCGCCAGGTCGATGTCCTTGAGTACCGGCGTGGCATGTGTGCCCTCGCCAAAGCTCTTGGAGACGTTGTTGAATTCGATCACAGCCATGTCGCTCACCGCTGGTTCGAGAAGGTGAAAAGGGACTGCAGGGCGTACATCACGCGATCCAGCAGAAAGCCGATGATCCCGATGGTGAAGACCGCCACCATGATCTTGGCCAGCGACTGGCTGGAGCCGTTCTGGAACTCGTCCCAGACGAATTTGCCCAGGCCAGGGTTCTGAGCCAGCATTTCCGCCGCGATCAGGACCATCCAGCCGACACCGAGGCTCAGGCGCAAACCGGTGAAGATCAGCGGCAGGGCCGAGGGCAGCACCAGCTTGGTGATCTTGGTCCAGGTGTTCATCTTCAAAACCTTGGAGACATTGACAAGGTCCTTGTCGATGCTCGCCACGCCCAGGGCGGTGTTGATGATCGTCGGCCAGATCGAGCAGAGCGTCACCGTGATGGCCGAGATCAGGAAGGACTTGGCGAACAGCCCGTCATTGGTGACGTAGATGGCCGAGACGATCATCGTGACGATGGGCAGCCAGGCCAGCGGCGAGACCGGCTTGAAGATCTGGATCAGCGGGTTCAGCGCGGCGTTCGCAGTGGGCGACAACCCCGCCATGATACCCAGCGGAATGGCGATGACCGTGCCGACGAAAAAGCCGAAGAAGACCGTCTTGATCGAGGTCCAGATCTGCTCGTAGTAGCTGGGCGCGCCGGTATAGGCGATGTCCTTGACCTTGTCGGGCTGGCCCGCGTCGATGAACTTCTGATTGCGCTTGGCCACCATCGCCTCGAACTTTTCGCGCTTGGCGGCCTTGGCCTCGGCATCGGCGTGCAGGTTCACCGCCTCTTCCCAGACGGCAGCCGGGCCAGGCACAGCGCCCAGCGAGGTCTGCACCTGCGGCGCCAGCGTGCCCCAGAGCAGCAGGAAACCGGCGATGGCCAGCAAGGGCACGCCCAGAAGGCGCCAGAGGTCTTTCATCTGGGCCCTGGGGTTGTCACCTGCGGCGGCCTTGAGCGCCGGGGTGAGCCAACTCAGCCCCAGTACCTGGAACCACTTGTCGGCGGCGTTGATGCGGGTGAAGAGCCGGGCGCGTCGGGCTTCGCGGGCGGCGTTGTCAGAGAAATTCGGATCGACTGTCGTCATGTCTTGCGGTCCTCGTGCGGAGGGAGGGAGAGGCCCCGGGGCGGTGCCCGGGGCGCGCGATACAGGGAGTGAAACGCGCCCCGGACCTGATCCGGGGCCTCGGCGTCCGGGCCGGTGTCAGCCCTTGACCTCGGTGCCGACGACAGTCTGCTCGGATTTCAGACCGATGGGCAGGCTGTCGAGATAGGCATTGGGCGTGCGGCCGTCGTAGGGAATGCCGTCAATGATATCGCCCGCCGGGGTCGGCGCCTTGTACCCATCGCTGTCCCAGGGGAAATCGGCCTCATCCGCCAGGCCCTCGTCCACCAGAATGCGCGCGGCTTCCAGGTAGATGTCCGGGCGATACACCGATTTGGCCACCTCGTCGTACCAGCTGTCCGGCTTGGCCTCGGCGATCTGGCCCCAGCGGCGCATCTGGGTCAGGTACCAGACAGCGTCCGAGTAGAAGGGATAGGTGGCGTTGTAGCGGAAGAAGACGTTGAAGTCGGGAACCTCGCGCTTGTCGCCTTTCTCATACTCGAAAGTGCCGGTCATCGAGGCGGCGATCACATCGTAATCGGCACCGACATACTCGGGCCGCGACAGGATCTCGACCGCGTCGGGGCGGTTGGCGTTGTCGTTCTCGTCCAGCCACATGGCGGCGCGGATCAGCGCCTTGGTCACGGCGAGCGTCGTGTTGGGGTATTCTTCGGCGAACTCGGCGGTGATGCCAAAGACCTTTTCGGGGTTATTCTTCCACAGCTCGTAGTCGGTGATGACCGGCACGCCGATACCCTTGAACACCGCCTGCTGGTTCCACGGCTCACCGACGCAGTAGCCATAGATCGTCCCGGCCTCCAGCGTGGCGGGCATTTGCGGCGGCGGGGTCACTGACAGCAGGACGTCGGCGCCGATCTGGCCGGTGATATTCTCGGGGCTGTAGTAGCCCGGGTGCAGCCCACCGGCGGCCAGCCAGTAGCGAAGTTCGTAGTTGTGGGTCGAGACGGGGAAGACCATGCCCATGTTGAAGGGTTTGCCCTCGGACTTGTACTTCTCGACCACCGGGGCCAGCGCCTCGGCGGAAATCGGGTGCACCGGCTTGCCGTCCTCGTGGGGAATGTTCGGCTTCATCTGGTCCCAGATCTCGTTCGAGACGGTGATGCCGTTGCCGTTCAGGTCCATCGAGAAGGGGGTGATGATATGCGCCTCGGTGCCGAACCCGATGGTCGCGGCCAGCGGCTGACCGGCCAGCATGTGCGCACCATCCAGTTGCCCGCCGATCACGCCGTCCAGCAGCACCTTCCAGTTGGCCTGCGCCTCCAGCGTGACGAAAAGACCCTCGTCGAGGAAATAGCCCTGCTCATAGGCCACGGCGAGCGGGGCCATGTCGGTCAGCTTGATAAAGCCGAAGGTCAGCTCGTCCTTTTCAAGTTCCAGCATCTGCGCAAGCGCGGGGCTGACAAGGGCGGTGGTGGCCGCGAGGCCGAGGAGGAAAGACTTCATGAGGTCGGTTCCTTTTTTAAGGGCCCGGGTCCTTCACGAAACTCCGGGCAAAACAAAAAGCCGCAAACACGCTTTGTCCGGGAGGAGGACAAAGTGTGAGCGGCGTTGCTCGGATAATCCCGGTCTATGGGAGATATTTCGCGCGACGTACGCCATTGCACGTCGATGGGATGATCCTGCGTCAGGCAGAGGTCCCCAGGCAATGGCTTTCTGCCGCAGCGCAGCGCAAGACCGCGAAAACCGGCGGGATCGCACGCTGCAGTGCCGCATTATTGGGCATCAATGCTTCTCCGGATCAAAAATGCGCCCGTCAAAGAACGCGTCCGGCGGCAGCAGCAGCCCACCTTTCTTCGATGCGACGGCGGTCTCTTCTCGAATCGCGCCTTCGAGCTTTTCCGAGGCTCCGGGCAGGTCGGCACCCGTCATGGCCATCTGCGCCCGGTAGATGTCGCTGCGAAAAACCTCTGCCGCGCGCGCCCGGGCCTCGGCCTCGTCCAGGCTCAGGCGGGCGGCAAGACGGTGCGCGATCCACTTGGCCTGGCTGCGCCAGGGAAAGTTGGCCGCGCCCTCGTGAAAGGCGACAAAGCCATCGACAAGGCGCTGTTCGGCATGGCCCGAGATCGTCAGGCGCCCGGTCAGTGCGCGGTCGACCACCTCGGACGGCAGGTCGAGATAGGGTTTCTGCGCCAGGATCTCGGCCGCCGAGGTCCGGTGCCCCGGCGCATCCAGCCAGCGGCCCGCCCGCCAGACCGCGCGCATCAGCTTGCCCAACAGGTGCGGTTCGGTTTCGGCCCAGTCGGTGCGCACCGCCAGAACCTTTTCCGGTGCGAAGGACCAGACAGCCTTGCCCGGCAGCAAGAGCGCCCCTGCCCCGGCCTCGACCGCCGCCGATCCCCAGGGTTCACCCACGCAAAAGGCATCCACATCGCCTTCGGCCAGGGCGCGCACCATCAACGGCGGCGGCACGGTGCGCACCTCGAACCCCTTTTGCGCCAGGTCGGAGCTTTCCAGCCAGTAGTGCAGCAGTTCTACATGCATGGAAAAGGGAAAGGGGACGCCAAAGACCAGCGGTCGGTCGGCGACTGACGCCAGCGCCCGGGCCGCGCCCGCCGCGTCATGGAAATCGAACCCATAGCCCTTGGCCCGCAACCGATCCTCCAGCGCGCGGCTGACGCCGATCACGTTGCCGTTCACCGACAGGACTGAGACCGCCGAAACAGGCTGTGTCACCCCGCCCAGCCCCAGCGCCATCGCGACGGGCACGGGGGACAGCAACTGCGCCGCATCCACGCGGCCAAAGGCCAGCATGTCCCGCACAGATGACCACGAGGGCGCGGCGACCAGGTCCAGCGCAATCCCCTCTTCGCGGGCAAAGCCCATCTCCTCGGCCACGATCAGCGGCGCCGCGTCCACCAGCGGGACAAAGGCAACGGGCAGCTTGACCATCTTCATGACAAGAGCCCCGATGCCGTGACCAGAGCCTCGGCCACATCGGCCACGCGGCGCCCCTGATCCATCGCTGCCTTGCGCAATAGGGCGTAGGCCTCTTCCTCCTCGATGCCGCGTGCCTTCATCAAGAGGCCCTTGGCGCGGTCGATGACCTTGCGTTCCTCCAGCGCGCGGCGAGTCTCGGCCAGTTCGCGGCGCATCTGGCGCATCATCTGGAAACGCGCGATGGCCGCGTCCAGCACGGGTTTGAGTCGGTCGGGCTGCATCCCGTCGACGACATAGGCGGACAGGCCCGCCTCCACCGCCTCGCGCGCCAGGCCGCTTGCCGCGCCCGAGACGAACATGGCGACAGGGCGTTCCAGCGGGCCGGAGGCCAGCGTCAGTTCCTCCAGCATGTCGCGGGTGGGATTGTCGATGTCGATCAGCACGACATCCGGTGCCAGCGCCCCGATCCGGCGCGCCAGGCTGGACGCATTGCCGATGACATGAACGTCGTAAGGGCCCGAGGCCCGCAGAGCATCGACGATCGAGATCGCGCGCTCGCGGTCTTCTTCGACAACGACGATGGTGATCCGATCCGACATGAGGTCTTTTCACGACTGGCGCGACGCGGGGCAAGCGCGCGCGCGCCCGGATGCCTGCCGCACCGGCATACCGCTTAATTCTTAAGCAACTCCGAGCATTCACCCGACAAGGCAAAGGGGCGGCGCATGCGCACCGCCCCTTCGAGAGCAAAGCGTTCCACGACCCCGGCGGGCCCTGGATAGGGGTTAACCCTGGAACAGCGACAGCAGCGACTGCGGCGCCTGGTTGGCGATGGACAGCGCCTGGACACCCAACTGTTGCTGGACTTGCAGCGCCTGAAGGCGGGCCGAGGCCTCTTCCATGTCCGCATCGACCAGCGCGCCGATGCCGGATTTCAGCGCGTCGGTCAGCTGCGACACGAAATCCGCCTGAGTTTCGATCCGGCCCTGGGCAGAGCCGAAGGCCGAGGCCGAGTCGATGGCGGTCTGGATCAGCGTCTCGACCTCCAGCAGGGCGGCATCGGCACCGGCCTGGGTGGTGACGTCGATATCGGCCAGAGCTTCGAGCCGGCCACCGATGGTGGAGTCCCCGACAGCGTAGCTGCGGACCTGGACCGAGAAGTTGTCACCGGTGTTGTTGGCGCCAGTAAAGTCGATCTGGTTCGCATTGGTGCCATTCACCGCCGCACCGATGCCGAGGCCATCGGTGATGGCCGAGTTGTCGGTCACGTACTTGTTGAACGCG
>Ga0208330_1000055_pt1 | contig 72881 bp, 51 predicted proteins | sample DeeseametaMP1896_FD_184180 | JGI IMG/M metagenome (GOLD analysis project Ga0208330, IMG submission 184180) | Marine microbial communities from the Deep Pacific Ocean - MP1896 (SPAdes) | ecosystem: Environmental > Aquatic > Marine > Oceanic | place: East of Hawaii, North Pacific Ocean | collected... | reverse complement strand
GCGGCGTTTCCCGGCGTGCACGATCTCACCGACATGCGAGAAGCGCCGACACTGGAGCAGGCCACCGAACGCTTTGCGCCGCGCTTCACGCCATATCAGGACTACCGGGATTACCTATCCGCCTACACCCTCACCGGAGACGCGCTGGCAGCGCTGCGCGTACCCACGCATATCCTGACGGCCGAAGATGATCCGGTGATACCGATCGAGGATTTCGAGGGACTGCGATTACCGTCCGATGTCCGTCTGGAGGTCACCGAATTCGGCGGGCATTGCGGGTTTATCAAGTCGCGAGCGTTGGATTGCTACACCGACGATGTCGGCCTGCGATTCCTGAACGAGCTCGACTAGGGAAACACTGATCACGCCGCCAAGCCCGCCCCGGTTCCCCTGCACGACCGCGCGCCGCTGGCGGGCATCCGTGGTCAGCCGGTGGCCGATAGCATGCTGTGTCGGCCCGCCGCCTGCCGCTGTGTGAGCGCCCCCTCTTCAGAGGCAAGAAACGCGTCCAGTCGCGGCATGGCGTAGTCGTAGGACGATTGGATGATCTCGTCCATGCGGTCCCAATCGAACATGCCGATGCCGGATACGGGCATGTGGATGTAGCACTCTGCGTCGGTCTCGCGTCGCGCGATGGTTTCGGAACTCACGACGGTGGCCGCGCGATGCAGCAGCCGGACAATGCCCGGGAACCGCTCCACCCCTCGCTGCCACCGGAGGGGCTCGGGGATTTCTTCCGCCTCCTGACCGATCACGAACTGCTCCCGGTTGCTCACGTCGCAGGACATCACCGGGCCGCGGCCCAGCTCCCGCATCTTGTCCACCGGCAGGCTGTTGAGCACCCCGCCATCGCAGAGCAGCTCGCCCTTCCAGACCACCGGTGGCACGATGCCGGGCACCGCCATGCTCGCCGCCAACCAGTGGCGTAGCGTGCCACGCCGATGCATCACCGATTCACCCTGCGACAGATTCGTACTGACGCAAAAATACGGTATGTGCAGGTCTTCGACCCGCTTGTCGCCGAACACCTCATCGAGACGGCGCAGGAACTTGCGGCCGCCGATTAGCCCGACGCGGGGCACCACGTAATCGTTGAGGTAATTGTTGTCGACAAAGGTCTCGCGGAGATTGACGGTCGCGGCCTCGCTGTCCATGCCGATCGCCATCAGCGCGGCGATGTAGGCGCCCATGCTGGCGCCGCCCAGCACATCGAACTCGATGCCTTGCGCCTCCAGGGCTTTCCAAAGCCCCAGGTGGGCGAACCCGCGGGCTCCCCCGCCACCGAGCACCAGCCCCAGTCCGCGGCCGGTCACCAGTCGCACCAGACGCTCGAAGGATTCCGGTCGGTCCAGCGTCGCGTGCAACACCGAATCCGTCGCGCAGAGATCAGCCCAGGCGCGCGGATCTGCCCGGTTTTTCTCCGCCTCGTAGTGGACGATGCAAAGCTCGGCGCTGGCGCGGCCACGAATCTTCTGGAACGCCTGAATTTCCGGGGTCATCCGGGCTGAGGCCGCACCATCCACGACGATCAGCACCCGGTCCGCCTGACGAATGCAACGACGCGACCAGTGCGAGTCATCACCGCTGGTGGCATAGATCAGATAGCGGTATTGAGTTTCTAGCTCGCTCAGCCATGCCGCGACCTGCTCCGAGCGGTCGGCGTCGTCCAGAGGACTGTGCGCCGCCCCCTCGCCCAGGGCGCGGTCGACACGCTCAGCGCTCAAGCGCAACGTCGCTCCCTGCTCGGCCATGGCCTTGGCCATGGCATTGGCGACGGTTGTGAGGTCCATGCCTGGATGTCCCGGCACGAGCGCAATCGTCGCCAGCGACTGGGCGCTCGGCACCTCGCCCCCGGCGTTAATCGTGCGCACCAGACGGCCAACCAGAAAACGAATGATCTCGATGGCTTCGTGAGGGTGCTTGACGGCGATCTGTTCGAAGGCCGGCTTCGAGATCGTCACGACCACGCTCTCGCGCAATACTTCAACACGTGTCAGGCGCTGCTCGCCCGTCATCATCGACACGCCACCAACCACCTCGCCGCGGGCCAGCTCGCGCAACAGATGAAAGCCGTCTGCCTCCGGCCGAAGCAGTAACAGGCGGCCCGTTCCGATGACATGAAAGGATTCAGCGTGATCGCCGGCATCGAACAGCACGTGGCCGGGACGCAGCAAACGCTTTTCCGCTGCCTCGGCCAGCAGATTCAATGACTTGCTGTTCAGTCCGGAAAAAGCCGGGCTACTCGCCAGTATGCTCTGAGCATCCATCTGCGCTGGTCTCCTCCGTCGACACAACTAACCGCATGAGCGCGGCGCAAGCATTGCACAGGCGAATGCGGCTGGCGACGGCCGCCGCGGCCGGTCTGCTCAGGTTCTGTCGCGGGCGATCCGGCGCGTAACGCGATTGAGCAGCCGCGGAGAAAGCCGCTTGAGATGAACGCCGAGTATTTCCTTGCCGCCAACGAGTATCTCGTGCTCGCCTCGCTCGATTGCTCGGAGCGTTCTGGTCGCGACGGCCTCCGGCGCGATCCCGGACGCCAGTTCGGAATCCATGGCGCCATGCGCCGTGCCATCGCCCTGCAACGCAGCGAACGACAGCGGCGTGTTCACGAACCCTGGGCACACGACCAGAACTCCCACGCCCTGATCCTGCACCTCGGCTCGTAAGGCATCGCAGTAACCAACCACCGCATGCTTGGCGGCGCAGTAACCCGTGCGCAGGGGCACGCCAACCTTGCCGGCGACGCTGGCCACAGCAACGATCTGCCCCGCCCCGCGCGACAACATGCCCGGCAAGACCGCCGAGGTCAGCGCAATCGTTCCGAACAGGTTGACTTCCAACAGGCGGCGATAGACCGCCATGTCGGTCTGCACCGCCGTTGACCGCTGCGTGATGCCGGCATTGTTGATCAGCACATCAACACCGCCATGGCGTTGCTGAACGGCGTCGACTGCGGCCTGGATCGATTCAGGATCGGCGACATCCAGTAACTGAATATCGGCCCGGTCACCGCATTGCGCCGCGACTTGCTCCAACTCGGTTTGACGCCGGGCACTCAGAACGACCTGAGCGCCCGCCTTCGAGCAGGCGACGGCCAGGGCGGCCCCGATGCCGGATGAGGCGCCGGTGATCCAGACACGCTGGCCGTCGATGTCCATCGGAGAGCCCTCTTAGGCTGCCTGTTCCATCGACTGGGTGTATTCACCCTTGGCGGCCGCCGAGTTGCACTTGGCGCGATGAAAGAATGCCCGCTGGCCAGCGGCGACGTTTTCGTTCTTGCCGCTCCAGGCCGCGAGCGCCGGTGCCTGCAGTGCCCGACCGTAGGAGAACGACAAGGCCCACGGCAGCGGACCCAGCTTGTTCATGGCATCCAGGTGAGCCGTCGCCAATGCGTCCGACTGCCCGCCCGACAGGAACACGATGCCCGGCACCGCACTCGGCACATAACGCTTGAGCGTGCGAACCGTAGCCTCCGCCACGGCCTGCACATCAGCCTGGGTCGCGCACTTCTTGCCAGAGATCACCATGTTCGGCTTCAGCAGCATGCCTTCGAGCAACACGCCCTGGCGGTCCAGTTCAGCAAAGACGGCTTGCAGCGTCCGGGACGTCACGTCCTCACAGACTTCAAGGCTGTTGTCGGCGTCCATCAGGACTTCCGGCTCGACGATCGGAACGATGTCCTGCTCCTGGCAAAGCGCGGCGTAGCGCGCCAGCGCGTGGGCGTTGGCCTGGATGCAATAGTCAGTGGGAATGCCGTCGCCAATGGTGATTACGGCGCGCCACTTGGCAAAACGTGCACCGGCATTGCGATACTCGATCAGGCGTTCGCGCAGGCCGTCCAGACCTTCGGTCACAGTCTCGCCTTCGGCACCGGCCAGCGGCTTGGCGCCCTTGTCGACCTTGATGCCGGGAATGACGCCCTTGTCACCCAGCAACTTCGAGAACGGCGTGCCGTCCGACGATTTCTGGAACAGCGTTTCTTCGAACAGGATCACGCCGCTGATGAAGTCTTCCATGCCTGCCGTGGTGAAGAGCATGTCGCGGTAAGCGCGGCGCGTTTCCTCAACGGATTCGACATTGATCGAATCGAACCGCTTCTTGATCGTGCCGGTGCTTTCGTCGGCGGCCAGTACGCCCTTGCCAGGCGCAACCATCGCCTGCGCGGTCTTGATCAACGTGTCTGCATTCATGAGAAATCGTCCCTAGTTCGATGTGGTGGGGAAGTTCGGGACCTGCGGGAAGACGCCGACCGGCGGCTTCCAGCAATTCCCGAGGGATAGCACTTTGAGCAACTGAGCCATCGTCGGTCGTTCTATCAATGGCGGAGAGGGTGGGATTCGAACCCACGAAGGGGATAAACCCTTGCCGGTTTTCAAGACCGGTGCATTCAACCGCTCTGCCACCTCTCCTGCGTCAAGATGAATCTTCTTTTGCCCGACGGCACAACGCGCAGGCTGCAGCCGACACGACTGCGGCCACTCCATGGCGGCCGCGTTGCGCGGGGCGGCGTATGCACGCTGACCCTCTCGCCATAAAAGTATAGCCAATACAGCGTTTGCTTGTCCTCTTCGGGTCCAACGGCACCGATCAGCGGCATGCATCACCGCAACCAGAACCACGAAAATACAAAAAACATGTTCGCGGCATATTCGGCACTTTAAGAGGGACATCGACTCAGTTTGTCGACACATTAAGCGCTGTTTCCAAATCCTAAACAGCGAATCTCCTTCAAGCTGTCAATGCCTTCGTTGGCCGTCCTACGACTCTGTCAGAAATTTCCCATTGTTGGAACTCTGTCCCACGCGCTTGACTAGCGTCGTACCTAAATCCATCCGTGGAACATGCCGATCGACGACGATTTCGAGACCCCGACCGACGAGACCTCGCTCATGCTGGTCCGCGAGATTTCGGGGTTTGTTCGGGCCGGCGAACTCGACCGGGCCGAAGCCGTCATCCGCGAGCGGCTGGACGAACAACCCCGTTTCGCGTTTGGTCAGCTATTGCTCGGCATCATCTTCGCCCACGGCAAACGTTTCGATGAAGCGCTCGAAGCCTGCGAGGCAGCACTCGCGATCAATCCGAGGCTGGCGCCCGCACGGCTTCAGATCGGCCGCATCCACTACGACCAGGATGACCACGCCAAGGCCCGCGAACATGTCGACGCGGCACTGGCGATGGACCCCAATCTGGCCGGTGGTCAGCTGATGCTGGGCCTGCTGGCGATCGAAGCCAACGACCTGGATGCGGCAGAAACAGCCCTTAAGGACACCCTGGACATCCGTCCGCGACACATCGCCGCACGACTCATCCTGGCTGACCTCTATCTCGACGACGGCCGGATTCGCAAGGCAATCCGCCTGCTCAAGGCCGTGGTCAAGGATCGCCCCGAGTCCCTGATCGCCCGCCAGCGCCTGGGCCGGACGCTGGCCGCGGCGGGGAAACTCAAAGACGCGGTCAAGGTGTTCGAGGCCGCCGCCGAGCATGCGCCCCGGCCTGCTCGCTTCCATGCACTGGCCGGTGATGTCTACCGTTTGCTCGACCGTCCCACCGAGGCCGAAACCGCGTATGAAAAAGCGCTCTCGCTGCAGCCCCGATTCGAACGGGCGCGTTATGGCTTGTCGGACACACTGATCGATCAGGCGCGATACCAGGACGCACTGGCAGCGCTCGATGACGTGCTACAGCGGCGGATCCGCAACCACGCCGTGCACCAACGTCACGGTTTGATCCTGTTCGGCATGGGCCGGAACCGCGATGCCCTGAACGCGTTCCAGGCCGCGCTGCGCTTTGACGACTCCCTGATTCGACGTGATCCCGGACTGGCGGCCTTGCTTGATCGCGGAGATGACGCCGCCCTGCGCGAAACCGCCTCGCGGGTTCGCGCCTTGTTAAAGCCGCTGTTCAGCTTGCCGGATCGGGAAACCCGCATTCGGCAACGCGATTTCGCCATGCACTTCCGCCAGATGATGCCGCGTGCGCATCCGCTGGCCGCCAACGAATCCTCTGTTCAGGAATCCGCGTGATGCCCGCCTTCCAACAATGGCCGCCGGCATCAGCGTTCTCACTTCTCCGTTTCCAGCCCGCCGCCCTCAATCGGGCCTGAGGTCGTAACCATGACTCAAACCACATTCGACATTCTCTGCCTGAGCCCCGCCGGATTTGATCATCCTGCGATCGCGGTTTCCGCCGCGCGCGCCGGGGGTATTGGCCTGATTGACGCCGAATTCTGCCGCGACGCGAGCGCCATTCGGAACGACCTGAACCGGGCATTGGACGCGACCGATGGCTCGCTGGGCCTGAGAATCCTGCCCGAACAGGCTGATCTGGCGGCCGAGTTGCTAGCAGCCGCCCGCCCTCGCGCGCTCTCGGTCGTTCTGATTCATGGCGACGTGCAGCAGACCTGCCAGACGCTGGTGCAGATGCGTAGCGCCGGGGCCGAACGGGTCTGGATTGAGATCAACGCCGCGGAACAGCTGGAGAGCTGCACCAGCGAACCGGATGGTTACGTGCTCAAGGGGCATGAGGCGCCGGGCTTCGTCGGCGACGATACGGCTTACATCCTGCTGCAAAAAGCGCGCAAGCAGACCAAGCGCCCCCTGTACATTCGTGGCGGCGTCGGACTGAACACGGCGGCCGCCTGTCGCCTGGCGGGCGCGGCCGGCGTCGTGCTTGACGATCAGTGCCTGCTGCTGCGTGAGTCACCGCTGAGCAGAGAACGGCGTGACGCGCTGGCACGCCTGAACGGCGGCGAAACTCGGCTGCTGGGGGAGCACCTCACGGTGACCGCCCGCGTATTTGGTGGTCCCCGCCATACCCTCTGGACCGATGCCGAGTCGCTGGAACAGGCCGCTGAAACCGACCCCGCGGCCGCGCAGGGCTGGCCAGCGAAGGCTCGCGCGCTGATCGGCTGGGACGAAACCGACCAGCTAGCGCCGATCGGTCAGGGCATCGGTGTCGCCAACGGCCTGACCCAATTCAAGACCGTCGGCCGCCTGATCCAGGCCATGCGCAAGCAATCTCAGGCGAACATCGAACTGGCCGCGACCCAGGCGGCCTTGTCTCCCGAGGCACCGCTGGCCGCTTCACATGGCACCCGTTACCCGGTGGTGCAAGGCCCGATGACCCGTGTATCCGACTCCGCCGCCTTCGCCGTCAAGGTGGCCGAAGGTGGTGGCCTACCAATGCTCGCCCTCGCCTTGATGCGCGGCGAGCAGGTGCAGTCCCTGCTCGAAGAAACACGCGACTCGATTGGAGATAAACCCTGGGGAATCGGGCTATTAGGGTTCGTTCCTCAGAAACTGCGGGAAGAACAGATCAAGGCGGTTCTGGCCTGCAAGCCCACCTACGCGCTGATCGCCGGCGGCCGCCCGGATCAGGCTGCGCATTTCGAATCCGAAGGCATTCCCGCATACATCCACGCGCCGGCACCGGCCTTGCTCAAGATGTATCTCGACCAGGGCGCCCGACGCTTTGTATTCGAAGGCCGGGAATGCGGCGGGCATATCGGCCCCATCGCCAGCTTCCCGCTGTGGGAGCAGATGATTCGCGTGCTGCTGGACCAGGTGAAACCCGCCGACGCTGCGAATGTTCACGTGCTCTTCGCTGGCGGCATCAATGACTCGCTGTCCAGTGCAATGGTCGCCGCGATGGCCGCTCCGCTGGCCGAACGCGGCATGAAGGTCGGTGTGCTGATGGGTTCGGCCTATCTGTTCACCCAGGACATCGTGGAATCCGGCGCGATCGTGTCCGGCTTCCAATCCGAAGCCGTTGCCTGCAAGCGCACCGTGAGTCTGGCCACCGGCCCCGGGCATGCCAGTCGCTGCGCCGACACGGCGTTTGCGCGCGAGTTCTTCGATACGCGGCGCAGCATGATCGCCAAGGGCGCGCCTGCCAGCGAAATATCGGAAGTCCTGGAAGACCTGAACCTCGGTCGCTTACGCATCGCCAGCAAGGGCGTGAACCGCGATGGCTCCGGCCAGATTGTCCGGATCGAGGATGCGGACCAGCATCGCGATGGCATGTACATGATTGGTCAGGTCGCTACCTTGGCCGACAGCGTGCAGACCATCGAGGCGTTGCACGAGTCGGTTTCGACGGCCGCGACCGAGCGTTTGGCAGCCTGGCACCTGGAGCGCACGGAACGCAGCGCATTCGCCAAGCCCTCCGACATCGCAATTGTCGGTATCGGCACTTTGCTGCCCAAGGCCGAGCAAGCCGAGGACTTCTGGAACATCGTCCTCAACAAACGGAAAGTCACCGATGTCGTGCCCAAGACCCGCTGGGATTGGGAGATGTACTACGACCCGGACAAGACCGCTCGCGACAAGGTCTATTCGAAGTGGGGCGGCTTTCTCGACGAGATCGTCTTCGATCCCCTGACTTTCGGCATTCCGCCCAAGTCGATGAAGTCCATCGACCCGATGCAGCTGCTCTGCCTGGAAGCGACCCATCGCGCGTTGACCGACGCCGGCTACGCGGATGGCGACTTCGATCGCGAGAACACCAGCATCATGCTGGGCGCCGGCGGCGGCGTGGGCGATCTCGGCATGCAATACGGCGTTCGCTCCGAAATCCCCCGTTTCGTGGATGCGCCCTCCGACGACGTCTGGGACCGCCTGCCTGAGTGGACGCAGGAATCCTTCGCTGGCGTGTTGCAGAACGTGGCGGCGGGTCGCGTCGCCAATCGCCTGGACTTTGGTGGCCGCAACTACACCGTGGATGCGGCCTGCGCCTCGTCCCTCGCTGCCGTCAGTCTGGCCGTGGACGAACTCGAGTCCGGACGCGCCAATGTCGCATTAGCTGGCGGCGTGGATACCGTTCAGGGTCCGTTCGGTTATCTCTGTTTCTCCAAGACCCAAGCGCTCTCCCCGACCGGGACCGCACGCAGCTTCGACAAGGCCGCCAACGGCATCGTGATCTCCGAAGGCGCGGCCGTTCTGGTCATGAAGCGCCTGGCTGATGCCGAACGCGACGGCGACCGCATTTACGCGGTGATCAAGGCTGTAGCCGGCTCGTCTGACGGCAAGGCCTTGGGCATGACCGCTCCGCGCCCTGAAGGTCAGATGCGCGCGCTGGATCGCGCCTACGCCAAGGCCGGGTTCCGCCCGACCGATCTGGGCATGATCGAAGCACACGGCACCGGAACACCGGTCGGTGACAAGGCTGAAGCCGAGACGATTACCCGCACGCTAAGGGCCGAGGGCGCACCGCCCCAAACCGTCTCACTAGGTTCGGTCAAGACGGTGGTTGGCCACACCAAGGCGGCCGCCGGTGTCACCGGCCTGATCAAGATCGCATTGTCGCTACATCACCGCGTCCTACCTGCCCATGTCGGGGTCGATGACCCAATTGACACGGTGGCGGACCCCAGCTCACCGGTTTATCTGCTCGACGAACCCAAGCCCTGGCTGACCAAGCCGGGTGAAAAACGCCGCGCTGGCGTATCCGCATTCGGCTTTGGTGGCACGAACTTCCACGCCGTGCTCGAAGGCTATGACGGCGAACTGGACACCCAGGCCGCCCCGGTGGGCGCAGAAGACTGGACGCAGGAACTGTTCGTGTTTCGGGCCGCCGATGCCGCTGCGCTGGCCGAAACGCTGGGGCGCATGGTCACCGCACTGCGCCAGGGCACGAACCTGCCGCTGCGCCATCTGGCCTACTCGCTGGCCGTCGATGCCGATGCGCAGCTCGCCAAGACAGGAAAGACGCCGGCGGCCTGCGTCACCGTGGTCGCGAGCAGCTACGACGAGCTGACCAAGGGGCTGGAAGCGGCGATCGCATCCTTGTCCGCCCCCGACCAGCGCACCCTGCCCCCGACCGTTTCGGTGGCCACCGGTATGCCGGAAGCCGCGCCGCAGGTCGGTTTCATCTATCCCGGCCAGGGCGCTCAGCACGTCAACATGGGCCGCGAGGCCGGCCTGTTCATTGCCGACATCCGCGATGCACTGACGCGGGCTCACCACGTCTTGGCGGACGATCTCGACACGCTGCTCGACAAGCTGATGTGGCCCCGCGCCGCTTTTACGGACGAGCAGCGCAAGGCGCAAACCGCCGCCCTGACGGATACCCGTGTTGCCCAGCCCGCGATCGGCGCGCTAGAACTGGGCATGACCGCGCTGGTGCGTCGCCTGGGCATCAAGCCGAGCGCATCCGCCGGCCATAGCTACGGCGAATATGCGGCACTGGCTGCGGCGGGCGTATTGAACGACGTCGATTTCCTCAAATTGTCGGCGCTGCGTGGGCGGGTGATGGCAGAAGCATCAGCCACCGGCACGCCCGGCGGCATGGCGGCCGTGCAGGCCGAGCGCGAACAGGTTGTCGCAGCGCTGAAGGCCTTCCCGCGCCTAAGTGTCGCAAACCATAACGCGCCCACGCAGACGGTGATTTCCGGCCCGAAGGCCGATATCGACCAGGCAGCGGTCGCGCTAACGGAACAGGGGCTGCAAACACGCGTGCTGCCGGTCTCCGGCGCCTTTCACACCGAGTTGGTGGCCGCGGCGCAAAAGCCGCTGTCCAAGGCCATCCGCAAGGCCACGATGCAGCCGGCGGCATTCCCGGTGTACTCCAACTCCACCGGCCAGCCCTACCCCACCGATCCCGCAGAAATGTACGCCCGGCTGGAGCGGCACATGCTCAGCCCAGTCGAGTTCGTCTCCGAAATCCAGGCCATGCATGCAGCGGGCATCCGGCTGTTCCTGGAGATCGGTCCCAAATCGATCTGTTCCAACATGATCCGCCAGACGCTGGCCGGCACCGACGCCCAAACCGTCGCTCTCGATGGCAACGGCGGCGGGCTGCGCGGCCTGCTGACCGGCCTGGGACAGCTGCTCACGCAGGGTGTGCCAATGCAGGCCTCGGCCCTGTTTGCGGGCCGCCCCGTGGAGAAGGTGAAGCTGGAGCGGCTGGCCGAGCTGGTCAAACCGGCCTCGCTGTCGCCGACAACCTGGTACCTCTCCGGTGGCTGTGCCCGTCCGATGGACGATCCCATTCTGCGAATGGGCAAGCAGCCGCCCATGCTCAAGGCGGACGCCGAGCAGAAGGTCGCCGAAATGAAGGCACTGCGCGAAGCCGCGGCGCGGCCTGCCGCCGTCGCCGCTGCGCCTGTCGCGGTAGCGAACACGCCGCAGCAATCCGCTCCGGCCGCCGCCGCGCCGGCTGGGGGCGTGGAAGCATTGGCTGCCTACCAGCAGACCATGCGTGAATTCCTGTCGCTGCAGGAGCGCGTGATCCAGCAATACCTGGGCAACGCACCCGCAGCTGATGCCGCGCCGCAGACCATGCCCGTCGCGGCGGCGACTCCACCCGCAATGGCACCCGCAGCAGCCGCCGCTCCAATGCCGGCAACGCCCGTTGCTGCGGCGGCCCCGGTCATGGCCGCTCGGCAACCCGTGGCGATGACACCAACAGCGGTGCCGTCCCCACAACCGGGGCTGTCCGCCGACGACCTGCAACGCCTGCTGCTTGGCATCGTGTCCGAACGCACCGGGTACCCCGATGACATGCTCGATCTCGATCAGGACCTGGAAGCCGAACTGGGCGTCGATTCGATCAAGCGCGTGGAGATTCTCGGGGCTCTACAAAAGTCCTTACCCGGCCAAGCCGGCGAGGACATGGCAACCGAGATGGAATCCTTCACGCAGGCCAAGTGTCTGCGGGACATCCTGACGCTTGCGACCACCCTGCTGGGTTCGGAGACCAGCGCGACTGCGTCGGCAGCCGTTTCGGCACCCGCGACGACCGCTGCACTCGACACCCGTGCCTTGCTGTTGTCCACCGTGGCCGAGCTCACCGGCTATCCGGAGGACATGCTCGGCATGGACCAAGACATGGAAGCCGAGCTGGGTATCGATTCCATCAAGCGGGTCGAGGTGCTGGGCAGCGTGCAGAAAAGTTTGCCCGCGCAAGCCGCCACGGCAATGCAGGATGCCATGGAGCGCTTCACTCAGGCCCGGACGCTGGCGGCGATCCAGGCCGAGCTCGGCCAGTTGCCGGGCCTGGCGGCAGGTGCTGCCGCTACGCCCGCCAACAGTGCTTCCGCAGCGACGGTCGATGTACAACCGCTGGTGCTGAGCATCGTCGCTGAGCTCACGGGTTACCCGGAGGACATGCTGGGCCTGGACCAGGATCTGGAAGCCGAACTGGGGATCGACTCGATCAAGCGCGTCGAAATTCTCGGTCAACTTCAGAACTCGCTGCCCGCCGAAGCCGGCGCCGCCATGCAAGCCGCGATGGAAACCTTCACCCAGGCGCGCACGCTGTCCGCGCTGATCACCCAGGCGGAAACCTTGCCAGGGATGGGTGAAATTGCCGCCAACACGCAACCACAGGCCGCCCATGCGCCATCGCTCGATCTGAAAGCCGCGCTGCTGACGACGGTCGCCGATCTCACCGGCTACCCCGAGGACATGCTGGGTCTGGACCAGGACCTGGAAGCCGAGCTGGGCATCGACTCCATCAAGCGCGTCGAGATCCTGGGTCAGTTGCAACAGCAGTTACCCGCCGAGGCCGCGGCTGCCATGCAGGCGTCGATGGAGACATTCACCCAGGCCCGCAGCCTGCAGGCGGTGCTGGATGCCGCCGCGCCGCTGCTCGGCGGTGTGCAGCCCGCGGCCGTAAATCCGGCCGCTACAAAGTCCGGCGTCGACATCAAGGCGGTGCTGCTGCGCATCGTCGCCGACCGGACCGGCTACCCCGAAGACATGCTGGGCCTGGATCAGGATCTGGAAGCCGAGCTGGGCATCGACTCCATCAAGCGCGTCGAGATTCTCGGCGCCCTGCAAGAGGCCCTGCCCACCGGGCAGTCCGCCGCCGTCGCAGAGCAGATGGAATCCTTCACGCAGGCCCGCAGCCTCCAGGCAATTATCGATCTGGCCGGCCAAAGCGTGGGCGGCGCGCCGACCCAGGCGGAACCGCCAAAGCCGATAACAACGGCGACGGAGGAACCGGAAACGCAGGGCCATCCGGCACCGGTGTATGCGATGAAAGCGGTCCCGAGTACGGCACCTGTTGTTCCGGACCAGCTGGATGGGCAGGTCCTCGTGACCGGGCCGGATTCGCCGACGGCACAGGCACTGGCCGACGCGATTAAAGCGCATGGCGGACAGGTCATCCGGCAATCCGAGGCAGCTGACGCCACACTGCGCTATGTCGTGGACACCACCGGTTGTCTGAGTGATCACCGCGACGCCACCGATGCCTTTTTCGCCTTCGTCGAAACGCTCAAGCATCTCGAACCGCGTCTCGCCAGCCTGCAGGTGATTTCCCTCAGCCAACTCGGTGGGCAGTTCGGTCGTGACCTGAGTCCATCCGCGGTGTCGGCTGTCGCCGGCGCAGCCAATGGTCTGTTCAACTGCTTGCGCAAGGAGTATTCCACCGGCGTCTTCCGCGCCGTTGATTTCGAGGCGGATGCCGCACCGGAAGCGGTGGCCGAACGTGCGCTAGCCGAAGTCTGCAGCCCGGACACCGCGTTTGAGGTGGGCTACCGCAACGGCGAGCGCTTCAACTTCGGCACGACGCTGGCGCCCGCGACGGTCGAGAGCCACGCAGCAGTAGAACCTCAGAGCGACTGGATCACCGTTGTGACTGGCGGCGCGCGGGGCATTACCGCGGCCGTGGTCGAACGGCTGACGGTGCCGGGCATGCGGCTGGTCCTGCTTGGGCGCAGCCCGCTGCCCGGGGCAGAAGACCCCGCGCTGGCCAGCGTCAGCGACGGCCAGCTCCAGGCCGCGATTATTCAAAACGCCAAACAAACTGGCGAGTCGCTCACCCCGGCGGATGTTAAAAAGCGTGTTGCCCGTGCGCTGGCCGACCGCGAAATTCGCAGCAACCTCGCAAGGCTGGAAACCGCTGGCGCTACGGTTGACTATCGTAGCTGCGATGTCGCAGACGCCGACGCTCTGTCCTCACTGATCAGTGGTCTTTACGACGAGTTTGGCCGGATTGACGCAGTCATTCACGGTGCGGGCGTGATCGAGGACAAACTGTTCAAGGACAAGACAACCGAGTCCTTTCAACGCGTGTTCAATACCAAGGTTCAGGCCGCGATCACCCTGTCCCGTGTGCTGAAACCCGAGTCGCTGAAGCTTTGCGTGTTCTTCGCCAGTGTGGCCGGCCGCTACGGCAACAACGGTCAGGGTGACTATGCATCGGCCAACGAAACGCTGACCCGCCTGGCCTGTCAGCTCCGTACTCGGTGGCCGAATGCTCGAGTCATGGCGATCTCCTGGGGCCCGTGGGATGCGGGCATGGCGACCGAGGCGGTCAAAGCGCAATTCCGGCGGCAGGGCATCGTCCCCATTCCGCTGCGCGAAGGCTGCGAAACCTTCATGGACCTACTGGCCGGGCAGCTCCCCCAGACTGCCGAAATCATTGTTGGTGAAGGGCCGTGGCCCGCACCTCCGCTTCCCGCCGGCACCACCGACGCCCAGGCAGCCAGCGCCTATCCGCTGGTCCGTCAGGAGCTGCGCATGGGGCCGGGGGGCGCGATGACGCTGGACCACACATTCACGCTGGAGTCAGACCCCTATCTAGACGACCACCGCCTGGACGGCAAGCCCGTGCTTCCGGCGACCGGCGCGCTGGAATGGATCGCCGAGTTCACGGCCGCCGGATGGCCGGACTGGACCGTGGTCGAGATCCAGGATCTGCGCGCCCTGGCCGGTGTAACCCTGCAAGACGGTCCACGCGCCGTGCATCTGAAAGCACGGGCCGCGGCGCACTCGGATCCCGGCTCGCAGGCCATTGCTGTGGAAATCCAGGACCCGGAACGCAAGCAGGCTCTGTACAAGGCAACCGTCATCCTCGCCCAGTCGCTGCCCACTGCGGAAGCGTCGCCAGCGCCTGCCGCCCTGACCGGGCCGAAGTACGACGCCGCCACGATCTACACGGAGCATCTGTTTCACAAGGCCCGTTTCCAGCTCGTTGACAGCGTGCATGCCGTCAACAAGGACGGCGTCGATGCGGCGGCTCGCCCCGCCCCGGTCGGCGAATGGGTGAACAGCACCACCAGCGACTGGCTCTTCGACCCCGGCCTGCTGGATGTCGGACCGCAGCTCGCCATCGTCTGGGCGCGGGTGAACCATGACCGAACGGCATTGCCCAGCCGGTTCGGTCGTATCCGCCGCTTCGGCAGCGAACCGATCACCGGACCGGTGCAGGTGTCGCTGCGCATGCGAGAGGCGCCACACGCAGCAGCTGTGCTCTACGACGTGATGTTCCACGACGCGGATGGCCGCTTGCGGCTGGCCTGTGAAGACATGGAAGGCACCATGACCAGTGCACTCAATCGCCTGACCGGCGCCCAACAGTAATTGGCCGATAGAGCCAGGAGACTCAGCATGAGTGCAGACCGCTTCCCCGAACCCGTTGCCATCGTCGGCATGTCCGGCTGTTTTTCCGGTGCCCGTGACCTGCGTCAGTATTGGCAGAACATCGTCGATGGCGTGGATGCCATCGGCGAGGCTGACGCGGAATGGCTGGGACCGTATTTCGACCCCGAGTCGAAGGAAAACGACCGCATCTACACCAAGAAAGGCGGATTCCTGAACGATCTGGCGGAGTTCAACCCGGTCGAGTTCGGCATCATGCCCGCAGCCGTGGATGGCGGTGAGCCTGACCACTACCTCGCGCTGCGGCTGGCTCGGGATGCACTGCGCCATGCGGATTACATTGACCGCAGCTTCAATCGCGAAAAAGCCGGCATCGTGCTGGGCCGCGGCACCTACATTAACCGCGGCTACACCACGCTGATGCAGCACGGAATGATGGTGGATCAGACCTTGTCCGTCGTCCGCCAACTTCGTCCTGACCTGGACGAATCCGATATCGCCGATCTGCGCGCTGGCCTCAAGAAACAGCTACCCGCATTCAACACGGAAATGTCGCCTGGCCTGGTGCCAAACGTCACCACCGGCATTATTGCCAACCGTCTGGACCTGATGGGCCCGAACTACATCCTCGACGCGGCCTGCGCCTCGTCGCTGATCGCCATCGAGTCCGCCTGCCGCGAGCTGTTTTCGGGCCGCTGTGACATGGTGCTCACCGGTGGTTGTCAGGCTCATACGCCGCCGCAGTTGATGATGATCTTCTGCCAGCTCGGCGCCCTGACCCGCGGCAATATCCGTCCCTTCGACGTCAATGCTTCCGGCACCCTGCTTGGCGAAGGGGCCGGCATGCTGGTGCTGAAGAAGCTCTCGGATGCCGAACGCGACAACGACAACATCTACTCGGTGATTCGCGGCCTGGGCACGTCATCCGACGGCAAGGCCAAGGGGCTGCTGGCGCCCCGGATGGAAGGCGAAATTCTGGCGCTCAAGCGCGCCTACGAATCCTGCGACATCGACCCCGCTACAGTGGGTCTGATCGAAGCCCACGGCACCGGCATCGCCCTGGGCGACAAGACGGAGATTCAATCCCTGGGTTCGGTGTTCGGCGCGCGTTCCGCCGATGCCGATCTGCCGCGAACGGGCATCGGCTCGGTGAAGTCGATGATCAGCCACTGCATTCCGGCCGCCGGTGCCGCCGCGATGATCAAGACCGCGCTGGCGCTGCATCACAAGGTGCTGCCGCCGACGCTTTGTGATGAGGTCAATCCGGCGCTGCACCTCGAAGAAACACCTTTCTACATCAACAACATCGCGCGTCCCTGGGTCCACGGCGCCGCGCATCCGCGCCGCGCGGGCGTGAATTCCTTTGGTTTCGGGGGCGTGAATGCGCACGCCATCCTGGAAGAATACGTACCCCGCGACACCCGCGTGGCAGCCACCCGCATCCCGCCACCGGAAACCGGGATGCTGCATGCGGCGGAAACAGAACTGGTGGTGTTGGCAGCGGCGTCCAATGCCAAACTGATCGAGGCTGCCCGCAAGCTCCAGGCGCGTGTCGCCGCTGACGACGATCTGTCGTTGCCTTCGGTCGCCAGGGCGACTGCCGACAGCCAGGGAGAACACCGGCTGGCCATCGTCGCGGCCGGCACCCACGAGTTGAGAGAAAAGCTCGGCGCCGCGATCGACAAACTGGGGGCTGGCGATGCATTCAAGACCCGCCAGGGCATTCAATACAGCTTCGGTGCGGCACCGGGCAAGCTTGCCTTCTTGTTCCCCGGCGAAGGGGCGCAGTACTCCAACATGCTGGCCGAGTTGTCACTGCACTTTCCGCAGGTACGCGAGTGGTTCGATTTCATCGACGCGACCTCGGATCATCGCGACATCAAGCCGAGCGAAGTGATCTACCCGGTGCCGACCGGCCTGCCCGGCCTGGCGCGCCGCGAGCTGGAAGCGCGGATCTACGACATGGATCTGGCCTCCGAGACGGTGTTCACCGCGAGCATGGCGTTGTATACGCTGCTCAGCGACCTGGGAGTGAAGCCCGACGTCATGGTCGGCCATTCCACCGGTGAGAACACCGCGCTGGTCGCCTCACAGACCTTGCGGGCTGAATCCCGGGTGGACTTGGCAGACGCAATCCGCCGGATGAACAGCATCTACCAGGACCTGGACCGCAAGGGCGAAATCGAATCCGGCGCATTGCTGACCGTGGGCGCGCTCAACCCCGAGCGTCGCGGCGAGATCCTGCAGACCTTTGGCGACAAGCTGGTCGTGGCGATGGACAACTGCCCGAATCAGGTCGTGCTGTACGGCCACCGCACCGACGTTGAAGATGCACAAAAGGCGCTAACTGCCGGTGGCGCCGTGTGCGCAATGCTGCCGTTCGGCCGCGCCTATCACACCGCCCGGTTCGAGCCGGTCGCCAAAGCCTTCCGCAAGTTCTATGCGGACACCGACATGGGACCAGGCATTGCCGAGGTCTACAGCTGCGCGACCACGGCGCCGTTCCCGAAAGAACCGGAAGCCATACGCGATCTGGCCTGCGCGCAATGGGCCACGACGGTGCGCTTCTCCGACACCGTGGGCCGGCTTGTCGACGACGGCGTTGGCGTGTTCGTAGAGGTCGGCCCCAGCGCAAACCTCACCTCCTTTGTCGGCGACATTCTCGGCAAGCGACATCCGGCAGTCGCCGTGTCCTGCGATAGCCGGCGGCGCGGTGGCATGAAGCAGTTCCAGTCGTTGCTCGCCACGCTGTTCACAAACGGCATCACCATGGACCTGACCGCGCTTTACCGGCACCGGAACATTCCGGCCATGGACCTGGAAACGGCACCGGCCAAACGCAAACCACGCCAGCACCTGAACCTGCATCTTCCGGCGCTGCGTGTGCCTGACGATTGGGAGCCCGCCAAGCGCCTGGATCGCCGCTCGACCGACCTGGACTTCAGCGACATCCAGACCGGCGAGAAGGTCATCGCCTTGAACGAGGTCAAGCTGGACCCAACGCCAGCACCGACTGCGCCGAACGCATCGCCTGCGCCAGATCCGGCGCCCGCCAAGCCCGCCCCCGCCCCTGTGCACGTTCCCGCGGCTCCGGCGGCCAGCAGCGCGTCGACAGGTAGTGACACTCGGCTTGCCGCCGTGCAGTCGCACTTCGCCCTGATGCAGCAATTTCTCGATTCCCAGGCACGCGTGTTTGGCGTCGGTTCGACGCCAGCCATGCCTCAGATGCCGGACGTCGCAGCGGCCGTGGCCACGCCCCCGAGCCCTCTAGCGGAAGCGGCACCATCACCGAACCCACCCGCAGGCGCAACCGACCGCTCCGCGTTCCCGATGCTGGGCGAGATGATCGAGCTCACCGATCAGCGGCTGCTGTGTCAGCGCATTTACACCCTGGAGAACGATCCCTTCCTGATGGATCACACCATCGGCTCCGAACCATCAGCGGTCGATCCCAGCCTGTTGCCGCTGCCCGTGATGCCGTTCACGTTCAGCATGGAAATTCTCGCCGAGGCAGCCGTGCGGCTGGCCGGTGGTCAGGTCGTCGAGATGCAGGAAGTCCGCGGTCATCGCTGGCTGGCGTTGGATGACGGCACGCTCACGCTAAACATCGAGGCCGAACGCCAGGGGCCGGATACCGTTCGCGGTCGTCTCTACCTGGATGCTCCGGACCGCCCCACCGGTCAGGTTCTGGTGTTCGAAGGCATCATCCGGCTAGGCCAGCAACACGCCGACCCGGTCGCGCCGATCAGCTGGACATCACCAAACTCCTACAGCGCCCGGAGCAACCCGGATGGTGAGCTTTATTCTCATGGCATGTTCCACGGCCCGCGCCTCCAGGGCGTCAAGCATTTGCGTCGCTGGGCAGAGGAAGCCATCGAGTCGGACATGGCGGTTCTACCTACGCACAACTATTTTGCGTTCACACAGACTCCACGGTTCCAGCTCGACCCTGCCCTGCTGGATGCCGCCGGCCAGCTTGCCGGGTATTGGCTGACCGAAAAACATGGCTGGGGATTCAACTGTTTTCCGTTTCGCCTGGGTCGGTTCACGCCCTACGCACCGCCGCAGCCGGCCGGCACACAGGTGATTTGCCGTGGCGATCTGAAACTGACCGACCCGCAGCGTCTGGAAGCGGCATTCGACTTGCTGGATACCAATGGCCGCCTGTTGATGCGCTGTGAACACTGGGAAGATCGCAAATTCTCGGTGCCGGACCGTTACTACAACTACCGGTTGCGTCCGCAGTCCGAGTTCATCTCCGACGAGCATGACGCCGGGCGCAACGATGGCATCGTGATGCGCAAACTCGTGCCCTTCGAGGAAGGCTTCCTCGACCAGGGTTGGGGTATCTGGAAGCGGATGCTGGCGCACATGGCCCTGTCTCGCCACGAACGTGCGACGTTCTACGGACTGCCGGTCACCGGGCCACGCCGCGAGGAATGGTTAATGGGGCGCATCGCGGTTAAGGACGCCGTCCGTGAATGGGCGGCCCAGCGTCATGATCTGCATCTCGCACCGGCCGATGTCGAAATCGTCACCGACAACCTGGGTGCGCCGTCGATTCGCTGCGCCGCCCTGCAGAAAGTCGGTGCGCCCAAGGTCTCGGTGGCGCATAGCCGTCGCTATGCCGTGGCCATCGCAGCCGATGAAGCCGTAGGCGTTGACTATCAACGCGTGGCGCAGGTCCGCGTGGACGAGTTGATTCGCGGAGCGATGACCGAGCAGGAAGGTCGCACGATTCGCAGCGCGCCGGAGTCGGATCAGGCCCGCATCGCGGTGGCGATCTGGTCGGCGAAAGAAGCCGCCGCCAAGTCTGTCGGCACCGGGCTGGAAGGCCGGCCGCGCGACTGGGACTGCCACCTGATCTCGATCGATCGGCGCGGCGGACATCCGACGCGAGCCCATGTTATCCATGGCGACACGCGCTACGAAATCACGCTCTATTTCGATGGGCCGGACGCCGTGCTGGCCCTCTGCCTAGAATCGGATCGCAGCAGCGTCAACCCAACGCCCATGGAGCAGATCGCCACGGCGCCGGCGTAGCGCCACCCGACAACCACAACATAAGACCGACTCGCAACCGCAGGTTGCACGCGAAGGAGAACGCCATGACACAGGTGGCTGCAATACCACTAGACACCTCCGACGAGATGTTCCCGAAGATCGTCGCGATCCTGGAGGACTTTCTCGAAGGCTTCGACACGGAGTTCGACGGCGAGATCACCCGGCAAACCAAGGTGCTGGCCGACCTGGGCTTCGAGTCCATCGACATCATCCAGCTCGTCGTCGCAATCGAGGAAGAAATCGGCAAACGCGACGTGCCATTCGAAAAGCTGCTCATGAACAACGGCAGTTATGTCGAGGATCTGGAAGTCGGACAGATCGTCGACTTCGTATCCCATTAATCAGTCAGAGACCGCATCTTGGCCAGCCTGGAAACGAACGGAACACGAATCGCCTACCAACAGTTCGGGGAGGGACCGGACCTGATCTTTGTCCACGGCCTGGCGGCCAATCGCGCGTTCTGGTTCACCGGCCTGGCCCCGCTGCTGCGCGATCACTTTCGACTCACGCTTTATGACCTGCGCGGGCACGGCTACAGCGCCACGCCGGAGACCGGTTACAGCTCATCCAATCAGGCCGACGACCTGGCCGCCCTGCTCGACCATCTCGGCATCGACAAGGCGCCAATCGTCGCGCATAGCTTCGGCGGCGCCGTGGCCCTGGAGTTCGCGGTGAAGCACCCGAACCGAGTCACGCAGCTGGCATTGCTGGATGCCAAGATCAACCGGCTACAGCCCACTTTGAAGCTGTCCGACTGCGCCCATCTCACACCGTTTGAGCAGGAGCTGGTTGCCGAGGCCACCGACATCGACTGGGAAGCGGAGGATCAGATAGGCCTGAAATTTCTCGAAGCAGTCGCCGAACGCCGGCTCGCGGGAATCCAGACGCAGGTCAAGAACGATTTCGTGCCATTTGCCGACCAACGCGGCAGCGGACGCGACGCCAAGCACTGGCTGAAGCTCCTGCACGAAACCACGGCGAAGGCGGAGTTTCTGTCGACCTCCGGCGCAAGCCCAGAACAGATCGCTGAACTGACCATGCCGGTACTGTTGATGTACGGCGAGTACTCACGGGTGCGCAAGAGTGGCGACCGCCTGCGCGAACTTCTGCCCCATTGCACTTACGAGTGCGTGCCCAACGCAGGGCATTTCTTCCCGGCACGCGCGCCACGCGTGGTCTTGCAGTCCCTGAAACCGTTTCTCGGTGAATCGACGCCGGCCGATGAGGCATCATCGCCTGCATCGCACACCCGCATCGCCACATCGCCGTTCCCATGATTCAACGTGTTTGCCTGTTCGCCCTGTTGTCGCTCCTCACAGCCTGTTTTGGCGCCCGTTCCACCGCCGAGGCGGCGGACGCCAACCTGTGCAAAACCGGCACGCAGGCATTGACGCTCAAGCACGACGGCAAGCAACGCGACTATCTGCTGTACGTGCCGACCCAGGCCAGCGCCAGCAAACCCGTGCCATTGGTCATTGGTCTGCATGGCGGCTGGGGCACCGGCGAGAACTTTGGCGAACAGACCGGCTTTGTCGAACTGGCGAAATCCGAGGGTTTTGCCCTCGCGTTGCCGGACGGCATCTGGCGGGCCTGGAATGCTGGATCCTGCTGCGGCAAACCATCACGCGATAACGACGACGATGTCGGTTTTATCGCCGAGCTTGCGAGTACGTTGGAAGGTGCCGCCTGCATCGCCGATGATCAAACCTTCGGTACCGGCTTCTCCAACGGCGCCATGCTGCTGCACCGCATCGCCTGCGAACGCGGCGACGTTTTTGACGCCATCGCCCCGGTGGCCGGGCCGCTGATGATGCCCCGGTGCGAAAAGCCCTCGCCGGTACCCGCCTTGCTGATTCGTGGCGCCGACGACCCCCGTATCCCCTTACTGGGCGGCGAGTTCGATGGCACCTACCGGGCGTCGTTAAAGGAAATGGCCGATTCATTGCTACAGCGCAACGACTGCCACGCCGAGGATGCCGAACCCACGCACCATGCCGGCGCAGACTGCAAGCGGTATCTGTCCTGCCGCTCCGACCGAACCGTCGAAACCTGCGCGGTCACCGATACCGGCCATCAATGGCCTGGTGGCAAGACCTTTCTGCCGCGCAAGCTGGGGCCAAATCCAGGCATCTTCAACGCGACCAACGAAATCTGGACATTCTTTGAATCGCAGGAGCGCTAGGGTTTGAGCCGCGTCGTTCTGATTACAGGTGCCGGTGGCGGCATCGGTTCGATCACCGCGACACAGTTCGCCCAGGCGGGCGACACCGTGATCGTCAGCGACATCAATGCCGAAAGCGCCTCAGCAGTGGCGCTGGCGCTTTGCGAGGCCGCTGGTGACACCACGCGCGCGATCGCCCTGCCCGCTGACGTGTCAGACCGCGGATCGGTCGAGGCCTTGTTTGACAATATTCGCGAGCGCTTCGGTCGGCTGGACTGTGCCTTCAACAACGCCGGCATTGGCGGCGGCGGCGCCCCGTTGCTGGACACCGACGATGCAATCTGGGACGCCTGCGTCAGCATCAATCTCAACGGGACCTACCACTGCCTCAAACAGGAAGTCGCGCTGATGCTGGAGAACGGTGGCGGCGCCATCGTCAACAACTGCTCGATTCTCGGCGTCAATGGCGGAGCCAATGCCGCATACACCGCCACCAAGCACGGTATCGCCGGCCTGACCAAGTCCGTCGCGGTCGCCTATTCCGGGCAGGGTGTTCGCTGTAATGCCGTTTGCCCGGGGCTGATCGATGCCGGCCTGGGCTCACGGACGGTGCAGGCGGGGGGCGCCAAGGCGGACGCCTTCATCAAACTGCATCCGATCGGCCGGCCGGGCACCGGCGAAGAGGTCGCGCAAGCCGTTCGCTGGCTTTGCTCGCCGGAGGCCAGTTTCGTCACCGGCGACTTGTTAATGGTGGACGGCGGCTACAGCGCACGCTGAGCGGCCGCTGACGCGTCCTGCGTCAACGACGCTTGTCGTCTCAGGCGCGAATACTGGCGACGTCGGCATCCAGCTTGGAGATCAACTCCATGGTCTCGGCGCCCAGGCGATCTTCTGAACAAAACTGACGCCAGCGCGTAGCCGCCGCTGGGTCGATCTGACGATGCAGATGGAATTTCAGATCGCCGCTCATTTTGGAGGCCGAGTCGACACCGTCAGTCATACGCGCCTTGTTATCGCCATACGGGTTGATCATGTCACCGTCGTAGGGCACGTCGAGGAAGTCGCAAAGCCTGCGCATGTTGCCCTCTGGGTCTGTGACGATGTTCTCGTAGGACACCGACAACCAACGATCGGACGCCACCGACTCGGAGAACTGCAAAATGTTGCGGTTGCTGACCAACCAGATCATCTCCGCCAAGGCGGCGGTGGAGAAATCGCTATTCTTCATCATCAGCGGCATCATCCGGGTCAGATTCGACTCCTCATAGGAGCGGATCATGCCGCAAGGGTGCCGAATCAGATGGATATACAGGGCATCTTCAAAATACTCTTCCGCCTGCCGCAAGATATCGACGCTAAACGCGTAGGTTGGCGTCTTGTCGACCAGAAGGCGATTGCCCAAATTTTCCTGTAATGAGCCGAAGAATTCCCGCGTGCTCGTGCCACTGGCTTCACACTCTCCAATGAACTGACGCGCTTGATCCCCCGTCCAGCCGCGGGTGTGCATCAGGGCGCGAACAGCCCCGTCCAGCAGATGTTCACTGTGCTCAGTGTTCAGATCAGCGCGCCGCTCATCCATCGTCGCGTAGGACAGCAGATGCAACTCGGGCGGTGCGAACAATGCCGGATTGCCTGCGATCATCACCCGAAGCAGCGTCGAGCCCGACCGCGGCGGCGACAGAACAAAGACCGCCCGCTTGTTCTTGCGCTGGGCCTCGCCGGAGGGGCCGACCCGGCGCGGCTTGATCAATTGGGTGAAGGCGGCCACGTCTTGCGCGGTCACCTTTTGGCCTTCGTAGCGGCCAACCGCCGGTGCTGGTGCGGCCGGGGCTGTGACGGCAGCACTCGCGGCTGCAGGTTTGCGCAGACGGCTTTCGGTGAAAGCGATGACCTCGCCCAGCGTCAGGTCCTGCACGTACTGACCGTCTCGCATAAGCATGTCCTGAAAGCCAATCTTCTCTCCGAGCTGCTCCTCGATCATCACCGTCATCTGAACGAAGTCGATCGATGAGAATCCGGCATCGGCGATCAACCGCATCTGCGGGAAGAGCTCACCTTCGAAATCCCCGTCAATGGAATCGAGGAGTTCATCAACCACCTCGAATACGGTGGATTCAACATCTGCGCATTCAACCGCCATGATCAGCAACCTCATTGTTCCGGTGATGAGGCCTGTCAAGCCTCACTGGGCGACCTCAAAAACCCTGCCCGAACGAGCATGGATAATTTGCCCACGTCCGAAGTCTAGCGAGCGGTGCTCAGGTCCACCGTTGGGTTGTGTCGGCGTTATGTGTAGGACATTTCTGATAGATCACGCCTGCACCGCCGCTGCGAGACACCGCGGTCAACGCAACTAGCCCGGTTGCTCCACCAAACTGGCGGGACCCAGCGGCTGGGCGTTTCATATCGAAAGGAGTCCGTCCGCTGTCGATCAGCACGCTGTTTGCTAGCGAGGCTCGCCAATCACCGGAATGAGCGGGTCGTGACTGGCATCCTCCCCCGTATCGCTCCGGGTGAAGAAAAACCGGACATGCACATTAGTGTAGTAATAATCCGTGCCCGCACGGGAGGTCAGCGTGAGCGTCTTGCCATCTGCCGACGTGGATGGGGTGATTACGTCGCTGAGGTTGATGACCTGTCCCTCGGAGTCGAGAAAGACGGCGGGGACTCGGTCTCGGAACACCCAACGATTCGATTGCAACTCAACCGGTTTTGCTGAAGCGGGCGGAAGATCCCCCATCGAGGTGTTGCTGTCATCCTCGCCGCCGGGAATACCACCGATGGGCCGAATGTCCGCGTCGACGATCGTGAACGTGGGAAGCGTGCTCATGTTGAATCTCCTGCCTGGTGAGCCTGCGGTTCGCAGAGTAAACGGTAAGAATCGGCGCAGGCAGATTGGCAGCGCCGGGTAATCGCGCCAGCAACGCCCGGGTGATACCGCACCCAGGCCTTGAGGCCTGGCCAGATGCTGAGCGCCTGATCGGGGTCGTTTGCCGCAACTGCCGCGTGCAGGCGCAACATCGGCGAGGCGTTTTCCGGCAGGTCGGTCAGCGCCAACATAGGGCAACCGGCGCGAGGGTCTGTGGTTTCGAAGGCATAGAGCTGCGCCTCGAAACGCAACTCATCGTCGGTGTCGGCGAGCAGTGGCTCGTTCAGCAAGGCTAGCAATTCGGCGTTCGCACGACGGGCGGCCTCGAAATCGGAGCGCCGAAGTGCGATCTCCGAACCGAGCAAATGGGATCTCGCCAGTCCTTTTCGAGCAAAGTCGGTCTCCGCAGTCTGATCAAGCAAGTTGGACGCAATCTCGAACAGGCCGCTGTTCAGCTCATCCGCCGCACCGATCTCGCCGTGAATGAGCGCCCGCTTGACTCCGAGGTGTGCCAGCGCGAGTTCCTCACGCAGCACCTGCCGATTGGTCGGGTCTAGTACCCGCAGGATCGTCACCAGAGCCGCTGCCTCGGCCATTGCCTCAGTGGCGCGCGACAGCTGGCCGGAATCCAGCGCTGCCGTCGCGAACAGTCTCAACTGAGTGACTAGCTGTAGCTGGATAGTCGCATCGGTCTCAGCCATTGCCAGCCGCTCTCGCTGCCAGGATAAGGCGTTCTCTTGCGCCTGCATTGCAGGCGCAAAGTGCCCTACACGCATTCGCGCCAGTGCCTCGCGTGACGCGGCGTTGATGAGGCCATCGAGCGCATCGGCTCGTTGAGCGGGCGCTCGTTCATAGAGAGACTGATACGCCGAGATCAGGCCGTCGAAGTACGGCAGGGTCGCCTCATGCCCCTCCTTCGCCATCATGACGGTCACCAGGTTGTCCTGCGCGTAGATCTGCTCCGTGAGCCACTTCGCGTTATCCGGTTCCAGCCTGACCAGACGCTGCGCTTCCGCTGCGTATCGCTGCATCCACCGTTTGGCACTGACGTAGTCTTGGGCGAGGTAGTCCGCGTAACCCACGTAGAAGGCGCTTTGCGACACGTTGAATATCGCCTCGGTGTTCGTCGGGTGCCGCGCCGCGATGGCCTCGTCGAGCGTCAGTGCAGCCCGAAATACCGGGGCGGCCTCATCCAGCTTTCCCTGCTTGATCCGGGTATCCCCGATCTGACGCAGTGCGCGCGCTCGGTTAGCGAGCTCCGCATCGCTGAGCGTTGCCGGATCAACCTGACCGAAGTACTGCATTGCCTGGGCGCCAACGGCGTCAAGAATGTCCAGCTTTCCGAGTGGTTCGAGTTTTTCTCGAAGGTCGCCAAGCATGAACTGAATCAAGCCTTCCGCCTGCTGCCGGCGAGCCTCTGCAACACCGCGCTGCGCCTCAGCCTCGCTCCTGGCAAGCATCGCGACCGCCGCCAACCCCACGGTCGCCGCCGCGATGGTCGATGCCACGCCACTGAGGACGGCAAGGCGTCGGTTGCGCGCAGCCAACTCGCGCTGCTTCAGCTCGTTAAAACCGACGCCCAGTATTCCGGCGATCAACTTCAACGTGGCGTCGGTTTTTCCGTCCTTGCCCGGCCGGAGATCAGCCGCGATCGGTTCGACCGGCTCGCCGGTGATCTGTCCTTCACCGTCAACCTGGTACCGGACCGCCTCGGGAAAGCATTCGCGCTCCGGATCGCCGGGTTCGCCATCAACGATCAGGCAGTACACGCGATCTGACCGCCCCCGCATCTTGTAGCGCCTGACTTCCTCGTTCACCCAACGCGACCCCGCAGCCTGCGGTGAGCAGACCACGATCAGGCAGGCGGAATCGCTCAGCGCACGTTCGATCTCTGCGCCTAGCTCATGCGACGACGCGAGTTCATCGCGATCACGAAAGATGGGAAAAAGCTTGCTGGGGATGGGCCCGATGGCCGAAGCAGAACCTCGCAGCTTGCGCGGAACGCGATACGCCTCCAGCGACTTGTGCAGCCAGACTCCCCAAGCCTCGTCGCCATGGCTATAGCTGATAAACGCCCGATAGCGCATCTGCCTGCAACCTCCCTATTGCCCTGCACTCCCGCTCACGCGAAGGCTTCCGTGAGCGCTACCCGCTGACTAGTAGACTCTTTAGACGCCGGCGCAAATGTGACAATTCCCCGAACTCGCCGCTGTGTTCTGCGCGATATTCCCTTCCGAGAGATACGCTATCGTAATTCGGTGGGACAGGGAGCACACAATGAATGGACTCAGCGTGGGTTACGTTTCGGGGCTTATGCTCGTGTTGTGCCTGGGAACCGCGCTCGCGGAGGAGCCGACGAGCGCCACGGCCGTCACCGATTGCGCGGCGCGTAACGCACCGGAATCCACCATCGGTCACTACGCCCGGTTCAATACGACCGATGGCAGCGGCGGTTCTCGCGAGTTGCTCACGCGCCTCTACGCCATGCGTGAGGACGAGGCGCTGAATCTGAACCTGCGGATCGTCGAGCCCTTGAACCTCGCGGGCACCACGTACCTGATTCGTGAAAAGCCCGATCAGGACGACATGCGTGTTTACATCCCCGCGCTCCGGAAAGTGCGCCGCGTCACTGGCAACATGGCCGCTACCGATCTTTGGGGCACAAGCTTCTCCTACCTCGACATCAAACTCCTGTTCGGTGCCTTCATTGATGGCGAGCGAGAGCTTGGTCCGGACGAAACGATCAGCGGGCGGCCGACCGTCAAGCTGCTGATCCGACCCAGCGACACCGAGGGTGCGCCGTTCGAGCGATTGGCGGCTGTGATCGACAAGGAGACCTGCGTAATACTCGCAATCGACTTTCTGGACGTCGAATCACAGCCGGTCAAGCGACTAACGGCAAGCCTCGACTCGATTCAATCATTTGACGAACGCATGTTGGCGACGCGCTATCGCATGGACGACCTGCTCAGTGGCGTGACCACCGATGTGGAGCTCTCCAAACTGGAGTTCGACGAGGATCTGGGGCGTGCCGTGTTCAACACACGCGGTTTCGCTGACGCCCGCTAGACAGCCTGGCCACCCCATGTTCAAGCGGATGTACCGACGTCGCGCTCCGCTACTGGCATTGGCGCTCACTGCGCTGTCACTCACGGCGCTGGTACGCCCTGACGGCTCGTTCCGGTTGCAGATCGACTCGTCTCCATCTGCCATTGGTGCGGCGGAGTCCCAAGCAGACTTCAGTGTCTTCGCGGGTATTACTTTTGATGGCTCGGTCCGAGCCATCGATATCGCGGAGATCGCTCAGCTGGAAGCCCGGCTTTTGCGTATGCATGGCGTGCTATCAGCAGAGTCCATCGCCACTACCCAGACCCCGCAAAGTGTCGATGACGATATCGAAGTCAAGTCGCTTTATCACCGACAACTCGATTCACCCGAACGCGCCGAAGCGCTATGGCAGGCCGCACAAGACGACCCGCTGAACAGAGGGAGGCTGTTGTCTGCGGATAATCGCACGATCGCCCTGGTGGTCGACGCGCGGGGCGACACGCCCCTGGCCCGGCAGGCCATCGCCACAACATTGCGCCAGGTCATCGTCGACGCGTTCGCACATCGCACCGACGTTGGCGTCAACATGACAAGCGCTCCGCTGATCAGTGCATCAATTGGCGGGCTGCTGATCCGCCAATTGGGCATTGTGCTGCCCGTGGCGATGATTGGGTTCGCGATGCTCATCTGGCTTTCGTTTCGCTCGTGGCCACTGATTCTGGTAAGCCTCGTGGCCGTCGCTGCTGCAAATCTATGGACGCTAGCGGCGCTGGTGATGTTTGGCTGGTCGCTGAATCTGGTGACCATCATCATCCCGCCATTGGTCATGGCGCTCTGCGTCGCCAACGTGACGCACGTGCTAGCGGCCTGTTCGGACAACGGACAGATCGAAGACAGCCTGCGCGAGCTGCGTCTTCCCATGCTGTTGACGATCATCACGACAACCATCGGCCTGCTTGCATTGGCCGTGACCGACCTCGTGTCCATTCAACAGTTCGCGATACTTGGTGCAATCGGTGCCATGGCATCGGGATTTGCCGCATGGACGTTCGTCCCCGCGGCGATCCGCCTGTTTCAGATACAGCCGACCATGTGGCCCCCCATGGAGTCCAGGCTTGTTGCAGGCGCAAATCGTGTCGCCGCGTTTGTCATCGCACATGACAAGACGGTGGTGAGAACGGGTGTTGTCGCGTTGGTGGTGCTGACCATCGGCGCCCTGCTGGTCGAGCCCGGCGCGCGCTACATTCGGGACCTGCCTCGCACGCACCCGGAGCGACAAGCCTATGAGTCAATTTCGGCCCTGTTCGGTGGCGCCAACACGTTCCAGATCGATATCGAAGGCGCCGGTCAGGATGCGATTCTGCTCCCGGAGATCCTAAGCGCTGTCGATCGTCTGCAAACCTGGCTAGAGGCGCGCCCGGACGTCGGCTCGGCAATCTCATTGCCGGACTATGTCAAGAGCATTCACCAGGCTCTGCAATCCGGCGAACCCGCTCAGTGGAAGATCCCCGACGACTCCTCACTGATCAAGCAAATGATGATCATCGCGGCTCCGCGAGACATCTATCAGTACACGGATCTCAACTTTTCGCGGCTCCACATCCGGATCAACACACCAGTTGTGGAGACGCAGGCCCTACGACAGCTTTTCAATGAAATCGAACATGAGTTGGCCTCCTTCCCGCCAGGGTTGAATCCGACACTCAGCGGAAACGCAGTCCAGCTCACCTCGACGATTGAATCACTCACCGGCGGGCAAATTCGGTCACTCTCACTGGCGGCCGTTGCGATCTTCATCGTGCTAGCGCTCTTGTTCACATCAGTGAAAGTGGCGCTGATGGCCATGCTGCCAAACCTCCTTCCCGTGATCGCCTACTTTGCCCTGCTCGGCTTTACTGGCACGCCGTTGGGGCCGACCACTGCGCTGGTCGCTTGCATCGTACTGGGCATCGCCGTCGATGACACTTTGCATCTGTTGGTTCGCTTCAACCAACGTGCACGTGCCTGTGGAAACGAGCGCCAGGCATCGCGTGAGTCGATTGCCCAGGTAATTCGACCCATCACGCTGACAACTGCAGCCGTTTCGCTCGGCTTTCTGACGATGCTGTCGAGCCCGTTTCACAGCCAGGCCGTATTCGGGCTACTGTCCGCGGTCACCTTGGTCCTGGCCTGGGCCTCGGACTTGCTGCTGGCACCCGCAGTCTCCGCGCGCGCGTCGATCGTCACCCTTTGGGATGTCATGCGGATCGACCTCGGCGCCAACCCGCAGCAAACCATTCCGTTCATGCAAGGCATGAGCAACCGGCAGGCACGACTATTGGCGCTAGCGGGTGAATTCAGAACGCTCAAGGCCGGACAAATGCTGACTTACAAGGGTGAGGAACGGCGGGAGTTGTACGTCATTATTGATGGCGAATTCGACGCTTGGCTAATCCGCCGGGCCGGCGAACGCGTCGACCTGGCCCGCCTCACTCGCGGCGCCTGCATCGGCGAGAGCGGCCTGTTCATGCAGCGGCGGACAGCGAATGTATCCGCCAGAACCGACAGCCGCGTGCTCGTCATCAAGCTGGACGCCCTGGAGCGGCTACGCCGTCGCCACTCGAAGGTCAGCGCCTTGGCCTATCGCAATCTCAACCTGATTCAGGCGGAGCGTATGGCGCGAACCACCGATCGGGTATACGACGGATCATGACCGTATTGGTGCGCGGTTTCGGCGAAACTGCCGGTGTAGAATCTCGTTCTCGCCGTGTGGGAGTCCGCCAATCGAATTGTCATCAGAGGTTCAGCAGCTCCTGCTGCAGGCGGGCCACCGTCGACGATACTGCGCCGGCGATACGATCGTGTCGGAGACGTCCGATTCACGCAGCCTGTTCTGGCTGGCCAATGGACAGGCCGCCATCCGGCTTAGCAACTGGCGTGGTCACGAAGTGATCCTCGGCTATGTCGACACCGGAGGGTTCTTCGGCGAGATGGGCCTGTTCCCGAATGATGCATCACGCTTCGCGACCGTGGTTGCCACCCGTGAATGCCTCGCCTTGGAAATCGGCTACGACCGGTTTCGGCGGATTGCCAACGCAAACGACAGCTTGTGGCTCGCCCTGATCGCACAGGTGTCGTACCGGCTGCGAGATGCCAATCGGCGTCTCGTGGATACCGGACTGCTGCGCGTGCAAGAACGGTTGCTCGCAATCCTTCACCAACTCGCAGCCACGAATCCGGTCGAGCGCGCAGCCGACGGCCCTATGCTCAAGATCACCCGCCAGGAACTCGGCCACCTGGTGGGTTGCACGCGAGAAGTGGCTGGACGAACGCTGAAGCAGCTGGAAGAAAACGGTGCGGTCCGCTTGGATGGACACTCAATCATCGTCCTAGACCGTCAGGACCCTTGACCGCGGCTCCGCTCGCAATTTGATGGAAGCACCAGACAGCCTGGTGATCGGAGTGACCGGTCACCTGAACCTTGATGCCGCAGCGCGCGATACAACCGCTGAAGCAGTTACCGAACAATTGCGTGGCGATGCCGGCTTCATGGCAGCGTCGGCCGTTCGAATCGTCGCCGGCCTGGCGCCAGGCGCCGATTTGCTTGTGATCTCTACCATCTCACGACTCTGCTCCATGCTCGGCAAGCGCTGTCACCTCCACGTGCTGATGACGACGGATGTCGACAACATGCTCCAGGCTTGGCGTCAACGGACCGCCGAGCTGAACGACCCGCCGTCACCGGCGGCGCAAAAGCAGGTCTCAATGCAGATTGCATACTGGCTGCAGAAGGCAGCCACGGTCGAACACGTTCACCGGCGCACGGATACCACCTACAGCAGCCATGAGTGCCTGGCGGCCCGGCTTGCCCTGGAACCGGATCTGCTGGTCGCCATCATCCGGCCCAGCCATCCGGGTCAACGTGGCGGGGCACAATCCGTGCTCGCATGGCGCAATCACCCGGACCGGATTCCACCATCGCTGAGCGGCGTTTCATCACGCCTCAAGAGTGGGGCTCGCAGCCTGGCCATCGACCCGGATGACGGGAGCTCGACCCTGATCGAGCATTCAGCCGGCAGCTGAACCCCCGCCCGCAGCGCGGCCAGAACGCCTTCACGACCACGCGCTATGAGGTCGCTGCTATGCTTCCGATGCACAGCGCGGGGCGGCCAGCAGATCGGGGAACTGCCGAACCGCAGCTCGGGAAGAAGGCGCACTGCCGCCGGCACAGGGATGCGATCGCAAATGGCGAGTTCGGACTTAATCCGTGAGATTCGTCGTGCTTTGGCGCGAGGGAATGCGCTCACGGCTCATGATCTGGCGACACGAGCGCTGGAAACCGATGACAGCGTTGGCCTGCGTTACTGGTATCTACTGAGCCTCGCGGCAGCCGGGAGTGTTCGCAGAGCGCTGACACAGTTTGAAGCACTGGCACCAGCGCCGGCAGAGCGAAACGAGGACTGGCTGGCGCTGCCAGCACGACTGCACAAGGATCTCGCATTTCGAGACGTTGATCCCACCTTCAACCTATCTCGTGCGGCCAAGCTCTATGCCGACGCCTTCGCCCGGACGGGCGGTGCTTTCTCGGGCATTAACGCGGCGACGACCTCGCTCTTGTCCGGTCGAGTCACCACCGCGCGGCAGTATGCGCGGGCAGTACTCGCGCTTCCCAGCGCCCCTCAGTCCGGCGATCTTGACCGCTACTACACGCTGGCGACCACAGCCGAAGCCGCACTGATTCTCGGTGATCTCGAAACCGCTAAAACGGCACTGAACACCGCCAATACGCTGATCCGTGACCAGCTGGCAACACGGGCAAGAACGCGTCAGCAACTACAACGCATTGTTGAATACTCCGGCCTTGATGAGCGTTGTTTACGCCTGCTAGAGCTTCCGGATGTCTATCGGCTAAAACTGGATCGACCCACTCCCGACAGAGGCGAACACTTGGAGGCGTTCCGCCTGCAGGACGCCCCAGTGACCACGTCCGCCCCACGAACGCCACGCGGCTGGTCAACACTCAGCGTCATCGCTGACTTGGGCGCAAAGATCCATATGGTGATTCCCGGCGAGGTGGACCGATACCTTGCGACGGCCATGGCTGTTGCCCCCAAAGGGGTGTCCCCAGAACAGATCATCGACGCCTGCGAGCAGATCACACCGATTTCCGGTTTTCTCCCAGAGGAAGATCGTTGGCTGACCGAATGCAGCGATCGGCTTTGCGCCGGTTTGGCAGCGCTGAACGGTCAACGCCTGGGGCAGCCCGTGCGCCGACTCTTCGCGACACAATCCGGCCACTGGCTGACCGAGAACCCCGAGACCAGCCATGCTCCGGCTGGACCGGACCATCGAGCGCAGGTCGGCCTCGTGTTCACCGACTTTGTAGGCTTCAGCACATTCTCGGAAATCGAAACCGTTACGTACTGGACCGACGTGGTGCCCAAGCTGGCCGCGGCACTCAAAACGAGCAACGCCAACATACTCCTTCAGCAAACCTGGGGCGATGCGCTGCATATCGTCACCGATGACGCGGACAGCGCGTCGCGTGTGGCCCTGCTCCTGATCGACGAGGTCCAGACCTTACGCGGACAATGCCACGGCAAGCTGCGGGATCTGGAAATACGGGTGGGGGTCCACTTCGCCCCCGCTCATCACGGTTTCGATGCCATTGCCGAGGCCTCCACGTATTTTGGCAGTCAGCTGTCATTCGCAGCCCGAGTCGAGCCGGTGACCCCGCCAGGCATGGCCTATGTCACTGAGCACTGCGCAGCTGAACTGGCACTGAGCTCAGCGGCGGCCGGCCGACTTGAATACGCGGGTGAAATAGCGCTTTCGAAGCAATACGGCCGCTTCCGCCTCTACGCGCTCAACTGAACTGGCGGCAATCGTCGAGATCAACAACGGTCCGCCCAACCTCGTTGCCCGCCTTCCACCCGTTCGCACGCCATCCCGACTCAGGTCACAATCCGCATGACCCACACCAGACAGGACGCCACTCTTGGAACCGAAATACTCCGAGCACCCCGCCATGTTCAAGAACAACCCGCTGGGCTTCATGCTGGCCGTGCTGCTAGTGCCGCTGGCGATCGGTGTCCTCATCCTGCTCTGGTGGTATCTGAAATGTAAGTCCACGAAGCTGGAGTTCGTGGGCAATGACATCGTGCTGGAAAAGGGTCTGCTCAGTAAGGACCGCACCGAGCTAAATGCGGAGACCGTACGGACGGTGAATGTGTACCAGTCGTTGTTTGACCGGATGTTCGGCGTGGGTCGCATTTCGATCTACACCGCCGGTGATGTCCCAGAAGTGGAGGTCTCCGGCATTCCGCGTCCGCATGATTTCCGTGATCTGATCAAGCAGCAGCAGGCAGATTGATCATGGTGGGCGACATGGAACAACAGGATCGCCGCGAGGCACGGCTGGTGGTCATCGCGCTCGGCGTGTTGGTGCTGGTCGGCCTGATTGCCGCGGTGATCGCCCTGCCCGCGCTGGCGGATTTTCATTCCACGCAACTGGCACCGGGTCTGGGCCTCAAGGGCGCGGCCATCGCGTCCTTTGTCGTCACGTTCGTCACCTTTGTGATTTTTGCGGTGGCGGCCGGTGACGGTCTGATCGGCGAATTACAATTCATGCTGCTCGGTTTCTTCGCGTTCTTTCTGATTCTCTGGCTGCTGATTGCCTGGATACTCTGACGCCATGACCATTGACGTCCGTCGCGTCGACTACCGCGACCCTGATCAGGCCCGCTTGCTCGGCGAATTGCTGTCCGCCTATGCCGCCGACTCCATGGGGCGTGGGCGCGCCCTCACCGCAGAGGAACAGAGGCGGCTCGGACCGGCGCTGGCACAACGTCCGCACGCGTTCTCGCTGATCGCGTATTGCGATGGGGTACCTGCTGGCCTGGCGAATTGCCTGGAATCGTTTTCGACCTTCGCCTGTCAACCCATCGTCAACATCCATGATCTCGCGGTGTTGTCCGATTTTCGTGGTCGCGGTATCAGCCAGGCGCTGCTCGGCGCGATTGAAGCCATCGCCGCCGACATGAACTGCTGCAAAATCACGCTGGAAGTGCTGAGCAACAATCATCCGGCCAAGGCCGCCTACGAGAAATACGGATTCATGGGCTACACGCTCGATCCCGAATCCGGCCACGCGTTGTTCTGGGAAAAACCGCTCGCGGCGTCCTGAGCTTGGCCGGGGCGCTTGCCGGGTCAGGATGCAAAGAAGTCCAGCAGCAATCGGGCCAGGCGCTCCGGTTGTTCCAGCGGAATCCAGTGCCCTCCGGCCAAGCCCTGATACTCCCAGTGACCGTCAACCCAGCGTTCGGATCGCTTCATCTGCGACTCGACCAGAAAGCGATCACCATCGCTGAAGATCCCCAGCGTGTCGCAATCCACCGCCGGGTGAGAGCGCAGCAGGACATCAACAAGCGACGCCCGATAGATACTCAGCGCGGCGGTAAGACGGCCCGGCTCACGCATGCGCTCCACAACCTCGTCCATCTCCGGGTGCGAAGCGAACACGCGAGCCAGGCTGAACCGGCCGCTCCCCTGCAGCAGACGTTCTGACAGGCCAACCAGCTGAAAGAACAGGATGTACCAGCCCATGATCTTTTGCCGGAACTCGGCTCGGGCATAGGCGGTGGGGTGTCCCACCGAAATCGGGACCAGCCGTGATACTCGCTCCGGATGGTAGGCGGCGAGAAACCACCCCACCGCAGCGCCCCAGTCGTGGCCGACAACGTGGGCTCGATCAATTCGCAGATGTTGCAGCAGCGCGGCGTGGTCGCTGGCGATGTCACGCGCTCGATAGTCCCGCGTCCGCAAGCCCAGCGCTGACTCGCCGCAACCCAGCGTGTCCGGCGCCACGCAGCGATACCCGGCCGTGTGCAGCGGTGCGATCACCTCGCGCCACATCTGTGCGGAATCCGGAAATCCATGCAGCAGCAGGACCGTCGCCTTGTCGGTCGCCTGTGGATCGGTATCAAGAAAAGACAGCCCGAATCCTCGATGTTCGAAGCTGCGGCGTGTCAGCGTGGGTGGCTGCATCTGAAGTCTCCCGAATCAGCGACGCATTGAACACGACTTTCATACCTCACGCTGCCCCTGGGCACCAGCGCCCTTAGAATTGCGTACCGCCGACATACTTGCTAACTCAATCACCTCGCATATACTTGCATGATCAACCACTATTAAAGAGTTGGCCATGTCCGCTGAAACCGCGAGCGGTTTGCTTATGCACTTGGTTCGAAATCAGTCCCGTGTAACCAAGCGGCTGGACCAGTACCTAAGCGCCCAGGGCATTAGCCTGTCGGAGTATCAGGTGCTGGACGCCCTGGCCGCTGCGCCAGGGCAGCAGTTGCGTCGCATTGATCTCGCCGAGACAGTCGGCCTCAGCGCTTCCGGCGTGACCCGATTGCTAAACCCGATGGAAAAGATCGGCCTGGTCCGCAAGGAACTAAGCCCACGGGATGCGCGGGTCAGTCTGGTCGCGCTGACCGAAGCCGGATCACGTACGCTCCACGACTCGCAATCACGGGTCGCGCAATGTGCGGATCTGGTGTTTCAGTCGCTGGACACCCAGCAACGCGGCCAGTTGGCCAAACTCATCACACACCTGCGCTGAGAAGACGACATGCAACCAAGAATGAGCATGGTCACCCTGGGCGTCAGCGACCTCGCGCGCTCCATCGCGTTCTATGGACAAGGCCTGGGCTTTCCGAGAATGGAATCGCCACCCGAGGTGGCCTTCTTTACGCTCAACGGCACCTGGCTTGGATTATTTGGTCGTGAATCCCTGGCCGACGATGCCCAGGTCCCCAGCGGGGGTTCGGGGTTTCCAGGCTTTTCGATTTCGCACAATGTGCCATCCGTAGCCGAGGTGGACGCAGTGTTCGGGCAGGCGCTTGCTGCCGGCGCGACGCCCACCAAGCACCCACAAACCGTGTTCTGGGGCGGCTACTGCGGTTACTTCAAGGACCCGGACGGTTTTTTATGGGAGGTCGCCCACAACCCGATGTTCTGGGTCGGCCCCGAAGACTCGCAATGACCCCCGTGCCAGCAGACAGTCGCTACGTCCCGTCTACGCAGATCCGGATCGGGATTGTCGCGACATTCACGCTGCAGTTCCTGCTGCTGTACCACCTGAATGTGACCTGGAGTGATGCGCCCAGCCGCTGGCTGGTCGCGAGCTACACGGTGGTCACGGCAATGCCGATCTGGCTGGCCATCACGGTATCCGATGCGCGTCGATGGGCAGCCTGGGTCGTGGCCCTGATAACCACGGCGCTATTGGCGGCACTGGGCTGGTTTGCCGGAGGACGCTGCGCCCCTGCGCTGGACGTGGAGTGCGGCCCGGTGCTCGCGCCCTATGTGCTGCTACTTTCGCCGGCGCTGCTGGTCGCGGGCGTGTTCGTCCGCAGCGCGTTGGTCTGCGGGTCGGGGTGGCGAAGCTGGCCCGACTATCACGTGCTTTATCGCGAGGCTTGGCAAGTCGGTCTTGCCCTGGTCCACGCGGCTCTGGTCACGGGTTTGGCCTGGCTGTTGCTCGCAATCAGCGGCCAGCTATTCCACCTGCTCGGAATCGACGTAGTGCGCGCTCTGCTGGGCGACGAACGCTTCGTCTACGGCTTTACCGGGTTTGCGTTGGGCATGGGCGTCGCGGTCTGGCTGTCCCTGGTCCGCGCGGTGGAATCGGTGCGTCAGATCATCCTCGGCATGGCGCATTTGCTGATGCCGCTCGCCTCGGTCATCGTCATTGGTTTCACGCTCGCGGTGCTGATCACCGGCCCTGCCAATCTGTTCGAAGCCTATGAAGCAAGCTGGTGGATGCTTGGCATCGCAACGGTTGTCATCGTGCTTTACAACGGCGTGTTTCAGGATGGCCAGACTGCGCCCCTCTCGCGCGGCTGGTCGCAGGTGGAGTTCTGGATTCGCCACGGCGCGGTCAGCGCGTTGGTGCCGATCCTGGGACTGGTCGCCTACGGTCTGGGTTCGCGGGTGCTGGCCTACGGCTGGACGGTTCCCCGGGTGTACGGCGCGATGTTCGCGCTGTTCGTCGCGCTGTACGTCATCGGTTATCTGACCGCGCTGCTCTGCCGTCGCATTCAGGCGGGCGTGCAACTCACCAACCGACTGCTGGCCGTTGGATTTGTGGTGATCGTGGTCGTCCTGCTATCCCCGCTGATGACCCCCTCCGGCATTGCCGCGAATAGCCAGCTCTCGCGACTGGAGTCCGGCGCCACGCAGCTGGATGATGTCGACTTTCACTACTTGCGGCACCGATCGGGCATGGCCGGCTACCGAGCCTGGGAATCCCTGGGAGACGACCCACGCGTTCGCCAGAACGAAGCGCTACTCGCCCGATGGCAACATCCGACGCGCCGCCCGTTGCAAACGGGTGCCGCTTCGGACCACGAACTTGCGTCGCTTTACTCGACCTGGGTCGGCGAGGTTCAGCCGCCACGAGGCTTGTTGGAATCACAGGTTTTCCGTCAGGCAGCGGCGCGCTGCGTCGAGCAAAACTGCTGGTTACGCCCGGCGACGATTCCATCCTCGCCGCCGACCGAAATCTGGATTCTGCTGAGACACGAAGATGCTAACGAGTCTGAGCGAGCGTTGGTCAGAGGCGAGATCTTTCAGCGCGCGCTCGCGCAGAGCCGAACCTGGCAGCGCGCTGGCCACGTCAGTTCAACGGGGCCGATACCGTATGACGCGCTGCTAACCGCTGTTGAGCACCCAGCTGCCACGACGGTCCCGAAGAATTGGCCAGATCTGATGCTTGGAGGTCTGCGGCTGGAGACCGAGCCGTACCGGTCACTCAGCGGCAGGGGCGGCGATCACGATCCAGCCGCGTCAACGCCTGCCGTGGACCCTCAGCGGTAACCAAACGCCCTCGCCTGCTCCATCACGTCGCCAACAAAACCGGGCAAGTCATCCCGCCACGGCAAGGGTCCATCCAACATCTGCGGCTTGGATTGCTGCGGCCTGAAGACCGGGTTTTCCAGAAATTTGGGGTCGGAGCCGTAGGGTGCAGATGGCGGACCGAGGCGGGCGAAGATCGAGCGCTCAGGATGCAGCATGGCCTCGATGGCCTCGGCATCAGCGCGCATGCCCGCCCAGGTGGCGATCTCGGCCAGATAGCGCTCCGGGTCGGCCAGCACGTCTTCCCCCCGTACGCGCATCACCTGTTCGCTCGGCACGTCGTCCAGCGCCCGCAGGATGTTCTGATGAATCTGCAGCCACGCCAGTTGCGGGTCGAAGGTCGGGGGCGTTGTCGAAAAATCCTTCAGATCGTTGGCGACGGTGTCCTCGCGGTGACCGATCATGTTCACCAGCGAGCTGCACTGCCCACGCGGATGCCGGACCAGGTGCAGAAACTTCGCGTGAGGCGCCGTCTCGCATAACCGACGTAGAAACAACGGCCGCCACACCGTGGCGATGCTCTTCTCGACCAGAACCTGCGGCGCCACCTTGCGCGCGATGGTGCGAAACATCTCGCCCGTGCCCATGTGGCGGCGCTGTGCCAGCCAAGCCTTGGCCTGATCCACGGTGGCATCGGTCTGATCGCCGAAATAAAGCTGCGCCACAGACCGCAGCAAGCCATCCTGCAGATTGCCGGGCGTGAGTGCGAAGAACTTGAGCACCTGATCCATCTCATCGGCCATGAACAGCTGCAGTTCCGGCAGGCCGGCCGATTGCGGATGGGCACCCAGCATGGCCGAGATCAGCGACGAGAAGGATCGCGGTGGCGACAACACCACCAGTGGCGCCGGGTAGTCGGTGAGATCAGGCATGCTCGGACCCCGGCGGGTTCGCACCGCGCCAGATCTCGCATCCGCCGCGTGGGTTGTGAACATACTCCCACTTGCCGTTGCGCTTGATCGCCCGGTCCGGCGCCAGCACGTTCGAGGTGGCGATGAAGACACCGTAAGGCGTCGACAGAATCTGGCGAATGCCCCAGTTGCACTCGTTATCGAACCCGTTGCGGGTCATGCAGTCCCAGTGAATGCCATCCGCTGTGGACCACACATCGCAGCCACCCATGTTGTTGACGAACCAGTCCACGCCCATCTTGGCGATGCGCCGTTGTCCCTCTTCGCCCCATTTGTGAATCGGGCAGTACGGCAGTAGCTGCGCCCAGCTGAAGGTGCCGACATAGAGGCGGCCGGCGTGCACACCCATGCGCCACACATAGCCGTTGAAAAACTTGTTGAAACCTGGCCGGAAGCCGGACAGCGGATACCGCGCGCCCTGCGGCGTGATCCTCGATTCTCCGACGATCAGCTCCCAGGAATCATCCGGATGAATGCGGATGACCTCGGCCGCCGCAGGCCCCACGTTCAGCTTGCGGTGATAGCCGCCGTTGACGATGCCGGAACCGACATAAAGTGCGCCCTTGAACTCGCAAAGACTCACTGCGACCTCATTCAGCGGTCCACGACCGGCGCCATGCGAGATGACACGCTTCCAGTCATAAGGCGGATCACCGCGGGCGCTGGTCTTCCAGATCTCAAAGCCATTCCGGGCGTTTACCGTGCCGGCGTAGAGATGGTTGTTGAACGCCGCCATCTCGAACACGGTGAGGTTTGCCGGATCGCCAAAGCCCTGGCTCGACACCGCGCGCCAACCCGTGCGCGGATCCTCGGTCTCGAAGATAGCGGGCCGGCCACCGACGCACTCCTGGGACTGCCGATCGCCGGTTGTTGAGCCGGTCGGTGAGGTGTAGAGCCGACCGTTGAAGACCTGCATGGTGCGGAACGAGCGGACCTGATCGCCCCAGTTCGGACCGGGCAGTTCTTCGAAATGAATGCCGTCTTCGGTGCGCATGACGGTCGGCCGAGGCGCCTTGCGCGGCGCCCAGGTGGCGATGTAGAGCACAGGCTCGTCGTCGCTCGTGCCCTGAAACACGGCCATGCCGCGGTAACCGATAAACCGCGGCACATCGCTGCCGTCGTCCCCTTTCACCCAGGGGGCACGGTAGGCGCAAATCCAGCCCTCGTCCGAGGCCGGATCATAGGACCAGATTTCGGCCCGGCGATCGAGATCGTAGATGTCCTTGGGCGGCGTCACCGGCCAGGGATCCAACGGCGGCAACGGATCGTTGTGGGCGAGCATCTGGAACGTCGCCCGCGTCGTACCAACGTACAGCCTGCCCTTGAACCAGGCCATGCTGTGCGGATAGTTGTTGTAGCCATCGCCGAAGCCGTTCTCGGAGACGAGCTTGAAGTGCTCGCCGCCCAGGGCATGGGGCTCCGGCTCGTCCAGAGACAATGCCTCGGCCCCCGGCGGCCATACCGGCGTCGGGATGATCAGGTCGGGATCGACGTCGGCGTCGGCGTCGACTTTGTTTCTGGCTAGGGAATCCAACTCCAGACCTCGATCATGAAGAAGCGGGCCAAGCCACGGGTGAAGGCCAGTCCTGCTGGTTGCGTGTCGCCTTCGACCTTCGCGTGTCCGGTCATTTCAGGCCGGAGCCGACCGTCGGCATTCTCGATTTCCATCTGCACGCGCACGACGCGACCGTATTCGCTGACTTCCGCGTTGGGTGCGATGCCGGCCACCGTGCCAACAAAGCTCACGCCAGGATACGCCCAGGCCTTGGCGGACGCCGGCGCGCCAACCTCGACGTCGCCGATATCGTTCTGGGGGATTTTGATCTCCGCCAGAACCTTTCCGGTTTCCTCGACGCTGAGCAGCAGGTCGCCACGAGCCAGATAGGCACCCTGGGCAAAGCGTAGATCTTCCGAGACGACACGACCGGCGCGAGGAGCCTTGATGTCGGTGTACTCGAGCTGTTGCCGCGCGTAGGCCAGTGTCGCCTCCTCGGCAGATATCGATGCCTTGAGCGCCGTGATCTCCTCATCGGACGAGCCGGCCCGGACGACATCCAGCGAGTTCTTCGCCTCGGCAAGGCGTTCGCGGTCCAGATCCGCCTGCGCCTGCGCCTGATTCGCCACCTGACCGGTCGCCGCGCCGCGCTGGTAGGCGGAGTCCAACCGCTCCGCTTCCCGTTTGCTGGAATCGTATCGCCGCTGCGCCGTGACCACGCGTTGTTCTGCCAGCGCGATCTCCTCGGGCTCGGCGCCGCGCTCGGCCAAGGCCAGTTCAGCCTGGAGGCGGGCCAGGCGAGCTTCGCTGGTAGCCACCCGGGCGCGCTCCTCGTCGTCGGATAACCGCGCGAGCAATTGGCCCTGCTCCACCCGCTGCCCTTCCTGCACCAGCACCTCTCGCACCTCCCCGGCGATCAGCGCCCGAACGTCCGAACGCTCATTGGGCAGGATCTTGAAATCCCCGGTTGGCTCATAGGTGTACGGAATCAGCGCGAGCAGTAGCAGCACGGCGATACCGATACCCCACTTGATCACGGTGGTGCCGCGCTTCTTGCGACGTCTCGCGGCCAACTCCGGATTTCTCGCTTCCATTTCTTGCGCCAATTTATTGCGCGCCCGTGTTCGTTTCATTGGATTCCACATGGCAACCCCGCAAAGGACGAGGAACAAGACAACACCCAGGCCGGCCCACTCGCGTTCGAGCCACACACCAACCAGGTGGAACAACACCCACGCGACGACCCCCATCCAGGCGACGACAGCCAAGGCGTACAGACGAATGACCGGCGTGGATACGCCCGTCGGTTTCAGACGGCGCCAGATTCGGCCCCGGCCCAAAATGGAAGCGACCGCGACATCGCGCAGATCTGGTGTGTCCAGCCGCGTGGCCAGTAACTGATAGCCCTCATGTCGCGACATGGGATTGAGCCGCAGCAGAAACACCCACCCTGACAGCACGGCGACGCCGGCATAGAGCAAGGGTAGATGGGATGCGGACTGGCGGCTGACAAACCAGCCCAGCGTTGCCAGCACCAGCAGCGAAAGCATGGCCACCAGCGACGACCCGAGCACGGCCATGCGATCGGTTGTCGCGAAACGTTGGTCGTGATTCGCGATCACCGGCGACACATCCGCGTAAAAGCGAGGTATCACCCGCAACATAAAGGTGATGCCAAACGCCGGCAGATTGCCAACCCGGCGCAGATACTCGGCAGCGCGAGCAATCTGCCCCAGCAGATTCACCGAGAAAAAACCCAGCGCCGCGATCTGGATGATGGCCCAGGGCCCGACCAACCGTTGCAGGTCCACCCAGACCCCCACCCGATTGTTGTAGACACCGAGCCCCAGGCAAAACAGGACCACGCCCAGCGCAGCCATGCGCCAGCGGGCGTGCATCGGCCAGTTCAGTAGCCGGCCGGCCCACAGCAACCAGCGCGTGGGCAGGTGAATGGCGATGTCCGGCGTGCGGGCTTCGCGCAGGGCATGCTGACGCGCCAGTCGGGACTTGGCCAATGGCTCCGCTTCGCGATTCGCCCGCTCGGCATTCCATTCGCCCGGCGTCGCTTCGGCGAGGTCGGAATCATTGGCCGCGGTTTGCCATGCAGCCGTCTCCGCTTCGAGCAGCCCCGCACGGTCCAACTCGCTCAGAAACCGCTTGGCCGCTGCGATATCGGTATCCGTACCCTGCGCCCTGGCCACCTCCACGGCCTCGGCCAGCGAACGCGTCCCGTCAAACAGCGACGCCAGGCGAAACTCGGTTTCGTCGAAGCGATAGACCCGACCGTCATCCTGGCTTGTAAGCAGGATGATCTCGGCATAGCGCGTCGAAATACGCGACTGACGCCGATAGACCAGTTGTGGGTGGGCCGAACTCATGACCTTAGTCGTCCAGCATCCGGTTCACGGACATCAGATCGGGCGTGCCCAGGGTTCCGGCCGCGGCCTTGAGCCGCAGGCTGTTGAGCAGATAACCGTGCACCGCGCGGGTGAGAGCCCGTTCGGCATCGAAACGCTCGCGCAGCGCCTGGACGAGATCGACTTCTGTCCTCGTGCCGGCAAAAACCCCGCCTTCGGTGGCTTCCACGGCGTCATAGGTCGCCGACCGGGCCGTGCGCAAGGCTGCGACCTGTTCGCGCCCGAGCAGCAAGGCGGAATGCGCGCTGGTCGCCTGGAATTCGGCCTGCCGCTGGGCACGGGCCTGGCGGGCCAGGGCCTGCTCATAGCGGGCGACAGCGGCCGTGGTTCGGGCGCGTGTGGCACCGCCGTCAAACACCGGCAGCCGCAGTTCCAGACCGATCAAATCCTCGGAATCCTCCCGCTCGCCGGATACGCCGCCCGAGTTGTCGATGTAGTCACGCTGGGCGATCAAATCCAAGGTCGGCAGTCTGGCGGCGCGTTCGATGTCCACCGCACGCGAGGCCACCTCGGATTCCAGCCGTGTGGCCACCAGTAGCGGGTTGCTCTCCCGTGCCTGTTGTACCCAGGCTTCGCGATCCGTCGTCGACAGCTCGGGCAGATACCCGTAACTGCGGATGGCGGACAGCACCATGGTCGGTTCACCGGTGATTAGCGCCAGCTCCGCACGGCGGGTCAGCAGAGCCTGCTCCGCGCGCAAGACCCGCGCGCGGGCCAGTTCGCGCTGGGCATCCGCTTCGGAGCGACCCAACTCGGTGGCGATTTCCAGCTGTGCCTGCTCGCGCACCTGATCCGCGCGGTCCGAGATAGCGCGCAACTCCGCCTTGGCGAATTCGAGATCCTGCTCGGCGTCCAGCGCAGCGAAATACGCATCCGCCACGCGCAGCATCAGATCGACCTCGGCTGCGTTCAGGCGTGCGGCAGCAGCGGCCACCCGCAGCGACGCGGCGTCGCGCTGTCGCCAACGGTCCAGCCGGAGTATTGGCTGTCGAAGTTGAATGGAGTACCCGAAGGCTTCGAAATCATCGGATCGATCAATGTCCTGAAGCCCGAAATAATCACCGACCACCTCGCGATGATTCGCAGTCGCGCGCCCGGCCACGGTGAGCACCGGGTGGTAGCCCGCTCGCGCAAGGTCACGGTCGGCCAGCACCTCGGCGTAACGTGCCCGCGCCTCGGCCCAGGTCGGGTCCTGTTCCATGGCGTGGGCGAAGGCGTGGGTGAGCCCTTCTGCCTGAACGATGGGACTGACCAGAGCCAGCGCTGCGCCGAGCAGACCTGCCCGAAGTTCAGCCCAATAAATCCACTTCCCTGTCACGTGCTCCCCAGTGGCTTCCAAGACGGTTCCGGCAGTCTACCGACCCCGCAAAATCCACCACCATGGAGAGGTGACGCGCGGCCGTGTAGGAAATTTCCGGCAACCGCTGCGAATCCGCGCCGATTGTCGCTGTAACTGCGGGCAAGAGCGCTTCATCGATGTACCGGTACGCCTTGCCTTGGGCCATCTATCGGGAATCAGTCCGCGTGTTCGGCGACCCACCCGCGCTCCTGGGCGACACGCATCAGCGCCAGGCGACTACTCACTCCCACCTTCTGGTAGATATTGTGCAAATGGGTTTTCACGGTGCCTTCGCTCACATGGGCGCGCGTGGCGATTTCCTTGTTGCGTAGGCCTCGGCAGACAAAACGCACCATTTCCAGCTCGCGATCCGATAACAAGGCTTTGGCGGACTGCTGGGCTTGGTCGGTCGCCAGCATCCGCTCAATGGCACTCCCCAGGGATCGCATTTCGACCCAGCGCCCCCCCGCGGCCACCTTGCGCAGGCAAGCGATCAGCAAATCCGCCGGCATAGTTTTGAGCAGCAGCCCGTGAACGTCGTGGCGAACCGCGTCGATGGCCGCTGCAGCATCCAGTTCCGCAGCCAACAAAATAATCTTGGTCTCGGGCGACGCGCTACGGATCCGCGACAGCTGCTCAAAACTGCTACCGCCTTCGAGCTTCATGTCCAGCACGGCGAAGGCGGGTTTCGCCCGCTCCACTGACTCATGGAGGTCGGCAATCGTCGACACGCAGCTCACCACCGTGAACTCGTCCGCCCCGTCAACCATGGCGCGCACGCCCTCTGCGAACAATGGCTGGGTATCAGCGACAACCGTGGTCCCTGCCAGCCGATGGTTCGCCGGCTGAGGTGCCGAGACCTGACCATCGTCCTTCATTCCGAGTATTCCCCAATCCCGCGTCGTACGTTGCTTGCCTCGCTCAGCACATCCTACCTGCCCAAGCAGCCCCGCTACTCTATCGTTCGGTATAGCACCACCACCCCCATGGGGCAGCGAGATTTCTACCCACCCACCGATGTCCACCTGATGCGTCTGCCTTCAAGCTAGCGACATCGGTTATACAGCGGACACGAATATGGAACGACGAGTCGCCAAACGCTTTGCGATTCAGCGCGATGCCACGGTCGACGGAAGCCATGCACTGGTGGCCAACGTTAGCCAAAGTGGAGCATACGTTCTGCTGGATCAGCATCGCTGCGTCGGTGATCGCGTTGAGCTGTGCTTTCGCACCGAAAGCCTCGCTGGGTCGCTCGACTGGGAGTGCCTGGGAACGGTTCGCCGCGTCTCGATCCGGGGTGGTCTGGGTGTGGAGGTGCAAGCCTTGACGGTATCCGACCCCTATCTGCTGTTGAACGACTAAAACTATTGAATCGCTATACCCCACGGGAGGGAATACCTATGGCCAAGCTCATCACCGCGTTCGCAACCTTGTGCGTGATCGTCCTGTTCACATTATCAACCGGCTCGGCTGAATCAGCCGACACCAATGAACTCCGCCTGGTCCTTGCGTTACCAACGGCAGCCGGTGGTGCTCAACAATTGGAACTTGATGCAGCACCGGGCAAGTCGATTCAGGTGACGAATTTGGCCAGCGCCCAATCGCCCGCTGAACTTCCGGCAGACGCCTACCGCATTCACGGCACGTGGACATCCAAAGACACCTTGGAACTGGATGTTTTTGTCGCCGAAACCGTGTCCTTTCGCGACAACGAAACGACATGGGCGCCAGAGCGCGAGCTTCGCCACCACCGCCTTTCGGTCCAGCGCAGTGACGGAAACGGAATTGGCGAGTTGCAACCGGCACCGGGTGGCGTGCCGCAAGCCCTGCTGATTTCTGCCGCGTCGGGCAACGCGGTCGCGGATCGTCAGCGCACCCTTTAACGACGGTGTTAGGCAGGCACTGCTGGCTTGCCCAGCAGTGCCATGAATTCGCCCCCTGGCAACGCCGGGCTGAACAGGAACCCCTGAACCTCGTCGCAACCGTGGGACTCCACGAACTCGAATTGGCGTGTGGTGGCGACGCCTTCGGCGACCGTCTTGAAGTCCAGCCGCTTGGCCAACGCGAGTATCGCGCCGACGATGGCCCGATCTTCCGCATCGGTTTCGATGTCGCGGACAAAGCTTTGATCAACCTTCAACACGTCAAATGGCAGACGCTTGAGATAGGCCAGCGACGAGTAACCGGTGCCAAAGTCGTCCAGGGCCAGCGTGACGCCCATCTCGCGCAACGCATGGAGCCGGTGAATCACCGACTGCACGTCTCCCAGCAACGTATGCTCGGTTAGCTCGAACTCCAGACAAACCGGTTCCGGCGCGGCGTCCAGCACGTGACGGGTGACCTGCAGCAAGTCTCTTGAACCGAAACTGGCCGCGGACAGATTCACGGCAATCCGAACGCCGTACTGCGCGACAGCGCGCCAGAGCGACGCATTGGACACCACGGTTTCGAGCACATAGCGATCCAACGCCACGACCAAGCCGGTGTCCTCGGCCAACGGCACGAATTCAGACGGGCTGATGAAGCCGCCCTGCCCGTCCGGCCATCGCACCAGGGCCTCGGCGCCACTGATATGACGATCGCTGACCCGAATCTTCGGCTGAAAATAGACTTCGAGCACGCGATTGCGCAGCGCATCGCGCAGGCGCTGCTCAAGCTGCAGTTGATGGCCCAGGTTGGCATCAAGCGTCGGCGAGTAGCGGCTGATCTGATCACGGCCACTGCTCTTGGAGTGGATCGTGGCCGCCTGCAATCGCTTGATCAGCCCCAGCGGTTCGTCGCCGTCATCCGGGAACAGCGTGACCCCGCCGCTGGCGGTCACTTCGATCGGGCCGGCGACCGCCGTGTCACGTAACTCGAAGGGGCGGCGTACTGCGGCCAGCATGCGCTCACCCAGCTCCGCCGCGGCCGAGGGTAGATCGTCGCCGGACAATCGTTCGTCCTCGCTGAGCAGCGTGACGAACTCGTCCGGGCCGATGCGAGCCAGCAGATCGGTGGCGCGAATGCACTGTCCCAGCCGCTGGGCCACGGCCCGCAGCAGGCGATCGCCAAACTGTTCGCCATGTGCGGCGTTGACCATGTGGAAGCGGTCGAGGTTGATCGAAACCAGCGCCAGCCGTTGCTTTGCACGCCGCACCCGGTCGGCGGTGCGTTCCAGGCGCATGACGAAATCGTGCCGGTTGGCAACACCGGTGACCGTATCGAAACTGAGCAGATAGTCGGCCCGCGCCGTCGCGCTGGCATGTTCCCGGCGCTCACGCTCCAGGGCGTCCAATGCCTCGGTGAGTTCCAGCGTACGCTCCCGAACGTTGCTCTCCAACGCGATCCGCTGATCCACCAGGGCCAGATGCGTGGCCACCCGGGCTTCGACAATCGGCGGGCTGATCGGCTTGGTGATGTAATCGACCGCGCCCACTTGAAGCCCGCGACGTTCGTCCTCCATGTCCGAACGTGCGGTGATGAAAATCACCGGGATGCGCCGCGTGCGCGGGTCTTCTTTCAGCTTGCGACAGACTTCGTAGCCGTCCATGCCCGGCATCATCACATCGAGCAGAATTAGATGCGGTGGCTCGTCGCTACGCGCAATCTGTAAGGTGCGCTCACCGTTGGTGGCCACCTTGACCCGATACTGAGTGGAGAGGATGCCGTCCAACAACTCGATGTTCTCCGGCGTGTCGTCCACGACCAGCACGGTGGCCGCCGGCGACCTCATACCTCGACACCCAGCGCTGCCGCCAGCGTATCGATCTCGCGACTCGCTTCCTCGAAGGCGTACGCCGTCATCAGCGCGCGGATAGTCGACAACACGGGCGGCGGGTCATCCAGCATCTGCTCCAATTGCTCCAGAGAAGCCCTGGCGCGGGTGTCGCCCTCGGCCAGAGCGGTTCGGAGATCACGCAGAATCGGGGCCACGTCTTTCCCGGAAGCGGTCACAGGCTTACCCGCTCCCGGCATCACGGATTCGGCCGCGGTTTGCGCTGCCAGCAGTTGCGACAACGCACGTTCGATGTCGTCGACCGGAGCGGCAGCGGCAAGAAGGTCGTTCTCGTCCCGTGCCAGCGATTCCAGTCGGCCCGCGCAAGTCTCCAGCGCAGGGAACCCGATGGTGCCTGCCGAGCCCTTGAGCGCATGCCCCAACTGGCGCAGGGTTTCCCAATCCTCTTCGGCCAGTGCAGTACGCAAGCGCTCAGGGTCGTCACGATGGTGTTCGATGAACACATGGAGCATGCGATCACGCAACACCGCGTTGCCACCGGCTCGCTGCAGAGCGAGCTGCGCATCGATGCCAGCCTCCGGCGAAGCCGTCGCATCCTCCCCTTCGCCAACCCAGCGCACCACCGTTGCGATCAGACTGCGGGCGTTGACCGGCTTGGCAATATGGTCGTTCATGCCGGCATCCAGACAGCGCTGACGATCCGCAGCCATGGCATTGGCTGTCATCGCGATGATCGGGATTTTCTGCGACGGGCCTGACTGGCGGCGAATGATCCGGGTGGCCTCCAAGCCGTCCATCTCCGGCATCTGCATGTCCATCAGAACCGCGCCGTAGGTCTGCGTCATGGCCTGATCCACGGCCTGCCGACCGGTCACTGCGACATCAACCTGGGCACCCGCCGACTCCAGCATTTCGACCGCGATCTCACGGTTCACGGGGTTGTCCTCCGCCAGCAACAACCGAGCGCCTGCCAGCGGCCGGCTCGTCTCGGCGGGGACGACCACGACGCCATCTTTGTTTTTCGGATTGCGTAATTCGACCAGGGTGTCCAGCAATGTGGATGCCGATACTGGCTTGATCAGATAACCGTCGAAACGCTCGGAATCCACCTGGGCGAGAACCTCCTCCCTCCCGTAGGCGGTGACGAGGATCATCTGCAGATCATGGCCACAGCGCCGGCGGATTTCAGCCGCCGCCTCGATGCCGTTCATGCCGGGCATGCGCCAGTCCATCAGCACCAGATCAAAGCGCCGGGGCTGCACCTCCTCGACGGCCTCCTCACCCGAGGCCGAGCAGACCACGCTAAGCCCAAAACCCTCCAGCGTGGCGGAGAGGATGTCCCGTGCGGCCGGATTGTCATCGACCACCAGGCAACGCAGGCCGAGCAGGTGGTCGCCGGCGCGTTCGGCCAGGCTGCGCACGTCGGCGCCGGTCGGGAAAGCCAGCACAAAGGAGAAGGTGCTACCGACTCCGAACTCGCTACTCACCTTGATCGTGCCGCCCATCATCCCGACGAGCCGCTGGGAAATGGTGAGCCCCAACCCGGTGCCACCGAACCGGCGAGTGGTGGAGGCATCAGCCTGGGTGAACGCCTGAAACAACCTGGCAACCTGCTCCGGCGTCATGCCGGCACCTGTGTCGCGGATGGAGAACTGCAGTTCAACGTGCGTATCGTTACGCTCCATCACCTCCACCCGCACGATCACTTCGCCTTGCGTGGTGAACTTGATCGCGTTGCCGACCAGATTGATCAACACCTGACCCAGTCGCAGCGGGTCGCCCATCATCTCCGTCGGCAGGGTCGGCGGCAGATCGAACAACACCTCGATCTCGGCGTTGGCAGTGCGTGTCGCCGCAATATCCGCGACATTTTGCATCACCTCATGCAGCGAGAAACGTACCGACTCCAGGTCCATCCGGCCGGCTTCGATCTTCGAGAAATCCAGAATGTCGTTGATGATGCGCAACAGGCTTTGCGCCCCGGACTCGATCTTCTTCAGATAGTTACGCTGCCGGTCGTTGAGATCGGTTTGCAATGCCAGATGCGCCATCCCCATGACTGCGTTCATCGGCGTGCGAATCTCATGACTCATGTTGGCGAGAAAATCGCTTTTGGCCTGATCGGCCTGCTCCGCGGCGTCCTGAGCCTGCCGGGCCCGCCCCTCGGCTTGCTTGCGCAGCAAAATGTCCGATTGGATGGCATCCGCCATGCAATTGAAATCCGCGCCCAAGTGCTCCAATTCGCGCACCGAATCAATACGAACGCGATGGTGATAGGCGCCGGAGGCAATGCGGTTGGCGCCGTCGGTGAGCCGGCGCAGCGGCCGGACGATGCTCCGCTCGGCCATGACCAACAAGCCCGTGCAAACCAGAACCAGCAGCATTACCAGAAACACCTGATATTGCAGCAACGACCGGCTTTGGCGTGCCAGCGCCGCCACCTCGGCACCGGTGCGGGCATTCACCAGACCGATGAAGGATTCCACCGATGCCATGATGCGGTGCTTGTAATCGAAGTATTCGGGGCCGGTCAGCCGCTGATAAAGCGGATAGACCGCCTGGTAGTACGCCGCGGTTCCTGGCGGCTCCCCGATGGCTTCCAGCGCCTGCATTACCTCGGTCTCGATCTCGGCCAGACGGTCGGATTCCTCGCGCGAGGTATTCAGCGTCGTGAACTCCGAATCCGCAAATCGGGCTTCCCGCATCATGTCGACGAGGGATTTGGCCGCTCCATAGTCAACAACCACATCCGGATCCGCCAGGCGGCGATCCCAGAACGAGCCATCGTAGTCTCGCGGCCTGGCCGACTGGCCGTTGCGAATCGCCAGAATTTCGTTGAAATACTCGCGATAGCGGACATCGCCGGTGGCGACATAAAGCCGCACCATCATCGTCAACTCGTTCGAGCTCTGACGCATGCGCTCAGCCAGCTTGAAGGTCTGCGTACGGCGGTTCTCCGCGACCGCCTGCTGCTCACTAATGCCGAGCTGTAGCGTTGTCACATAGATGAGTAACGCGACCACGGCACCAATCCCGCCCAGTGCCAGCCCCACTGCCCATCGCATCGACATCATGTCCCTGCCCCAACACAGTCCAAGTTTCCCGAATGGGCCGCCAGCGTGCTCGTATCCACTTCTACCAGACCTGCGACCGCAAACGCGAACCTGGGCCTCTCACAATCGGGCAGTCTCGCCCGGTATGCCGACGTATCCAATGCACAAAAAAACCGCGCCTGTGCGCGGTTTCTTTTGGTCCGAATCGGACGACGAACTTGGTGGAGCGGAGGAGGATCGAACTCCCGACCTTCGCATTGCGAACGCGACGCTCTCCCAGCTGAGCTACCGCCCCAAGTCGCCGCTATTGTCCGCGATGCTCGCAGAGCAGGCAACAAGCCCTGCTCCAATCAGGCGACCTTGGCCTCGCGGGTGGAGAAATCGCGCCCCAGGACCATGTACATGCCGGGTACGACAAACAACGTGAACAGCGTGCCGATGGTCATGCCGGAGGCGATCACGACGCCGATCGCAAAGCGGGACGCTGCCCCCGGCCCGCTGGCGGTGATCAGCGGCACCACAGCGATCACCAGCGCCGCGGTGGTCATCAACACGGGCCGCAGCCGAATGGCCGCTGCCTTTTCGATGGCGGTACGCTTGTCGAAGCCATCCCGCGTCTGCAACTGATTCGCAAACTCCACGATCAGGATGCCATGCTTGGAAATCACTCCGATGAGGGTGACCAGTCCGACCTGGGAATAGATGTTCAGCGACGTGAGTCCGAGGCTAATGAAGATCAACGCACCGCAAATCGACATCGGTACCGTAACGAGCATGATAATCGGGTCGACGAAGCTCTCGAACTGCGCTGCCAGAACCAGATAGATGATGACGAGTGCAAAAAAGAACGTTGCCACGAGCGCACTACCCTCAGCTTTAAACTGGCGAGACTGGCCCGCATAGTCGACGGTATAGCTTTCTGGAAGAATCTCTTCCGCCGTTTTCTCCATAAAGCTCAAGATGTCTCCCAACGCAATACCCGGAACCGGAACACCCTGGATGGTCGCAGCATTGAGTTGCTGAAAGCGCTTAAGCATCCGAGGCCGGACGACCTCGTTCAAGGACACCACAGTCGATAGCGGAACCATCTCGCCAGCAGGCGTGCGGACATGGTAGGTGCCCAGTTGATCCGGATTCAGCCTGTCCTCACGGGCAACCTGCGGAATCACTTTGTAGCTGCGTCCTTGAATCGAGAAGCGATTGACGTAACCACCGGACAACATCGCCGCAAGGTTCGTCCCAATGTCCTGCATCGAGAGGCCCATCGCGGCAACCTTCTCACGGTCAATCTCAACCTCTACCTGCGGCTTATCGATCCGCAGGTCAGATTCAACAAAAATGAACATCCCGGACTCGCGGACGCGTTGAAGAAATTCCTGGGTGACGTCGTAGATCGCACGCGATTCGTCGGTGGACCCAATGATGAACTGAACCGGGAGTCCGTTGCTGCCGCCGGGCAATGGTGGCGGTATAAATGCAGCGGTATCCAATCCGGCTATCTGCGAGATCACACCCTGCATCTCCTGCTGGACTTGTTTGTTGCTCTTGTCCCGGTCGCTCCAAGCATGCAACGTCGCTCCGGTAATCGCCGAATTGACCGCTGGACCCGAAAACCCGACGCCGTTGATCTGAAAGATATTCTCGACGCTCTCATTCTCACGGATCTTGCCGGCCATGTACTCAGTCCACATGGTGGTTTGGTCAATAGTGGAATTGGGAGCACCCGTCGACAACATGAACACGATGCCCTGGTCTTCCTCGGGTGCAAGTTCGCTATTTGCTGACACAAACAAGAAATAACAAGAAATCAGCACTACGCCACCGAATACCAAAATTACGGGCACCGTGTTGAGTGCCCCATGCAAACGACGCTCATAGCCGTTCTCAAGTTTTGTAAACTGGCGATCCAGAAAGCCCGCGAATCCGCTCTGATCATTGCCGTTATTCGCCTTGAGCAGCTTGGCGCACATCATCGGGGATAACGTAAGTGCCACGATCCCCGAGATCAGAACGGCACCGGCGAGCGTAAAGGCGAACTCGATGAACAACGTACCGGTCAGCCCACCGAGTAACCCGATTGGGGCGTAGACAGCCACCAGTGTGATGGTCATGGCCACGATAGGGCCACCTAACTCCCGCGCACCTACCAACGCGGCTTCTTTCGGTTCCATGCCGTCTTCGATATGACGGTGGATATTCTCGACAACGATGATGGCGTCATCCACCACCATGCCAATCGCGAGGACCAGCGCCAGCAAAGTGAGCAGGTTGATCGAGAACCCCATAACCAACATGACGAAACCTGCGCCCAGCAGCGACAGCGGTACGGCGATCGCCGGGATGATCACGCTTCGGACACTGCCAAGGAAGAGAAAGATCACGACGATCACGATCACCATCGCCTCGATCAGCGTGGCCTGCACCTCGGAGATCGAATCCTCGATGTAGCGCGTGGCGTCGTAGACGATCTCGGCTTCAAGGCCTTCTGGAATTTGCTCAACGATTCTGGGAAAGAGTTCACGAACGTCCGCAATCACATCGAGCACGTTCGCGCCTGGTACCACGTTGATTCCGAAGAAGGTTGCCTTTTGCGAGTTGAACTGAACATCGACGTCATAGCTTTCGGCGCCGAGGACAACTGACGCCACATCACCGAGCCGGATTAACGCGTCCCTCTCCTCCCTTACGACGAGATTCTTGAACTCCTCAGCGGAATGCAGATCAGTCTCTGCGGTCAGATCAAACGAGATCATCGACCCCTTCGTCTGCCCAACGGCAGCCAGCACATTGTTTGCGCCCAAAGCCGCATATACATCAGCAGGCGTTACCCCCAGTCCCGCCATGCGTTCCGGCTGCATCCATATCCGCATAGCAAAGGTTCGTGCACCCAAGATCTCGGCCTTCTGTACACCCTGCACGGTCTGCAATTGGGGCTGCACCACGCGAGTGAGGTAATCCGTAATCTGATTGTTCTCCAGCACCTCCGAATAGAACGATATGTACATCGTGGCCGTAGTCTCGCCAACCGTTAGATCGATGGTCGGATCTTCGGAGCCGCTCGGCAGATCAGCACGGATCTTGTTGACCTTAGAAGTGATCTGAGTGAGCGCCTCGTAGGCGTCGTAGTTCAGCTTCAGGTTGGCCTGGATCGTGGAGACGCCCTGCTGGCTGAATGACTGCAGATAGTCGATACCGTCGGCACTAGCAATCTCTCGCTCCAACGGTGTCGTGATGAATCCCTGGACCAAGTCTGCATCCGCACCGGTGTATACCGTCGTCACGGTAATGACTGCATTCTCGGCCTGTGGGTATTCCTGCACGGTCAACGACTGGAACGCACGTAGCCCGACGATAGCGATCAGCAGGCTGACCACCGATGCCAACACGGGCCGGCGGATGAAAATATCGGTGAACGCCATATCCGTCCCCTACTTGTTGGCCGGGTTGGGCTTAGGATTGTTGTCCGGAGTGACATCATTATTGATGTTCAGACGAGAACCGTTCCGAAGCTTGAGTTGACCAGAGGTGACGACCTGCGCGCCGGCATCTACACCCTCGAGTACCGAAACCTGGTCGCCTCGGCGATCCCCTATCTTCACGAAAACTCGTTCCGCAACCTTTGACCGGTTGCCGTCGTCCCCTGCGTCGCCGTCGGTCACGAGGTAGACCGAATCTCCGTAGGGGTTATACGAGATAGCCGTTGCCGGCAAGGTGATATGTTCCTCCACTTGAGGCATCACGACGTTGATGCGGGCGAACAGCCCGGGTCGCAGCTTGCGCGAAGCATTGTCAACACGGGCTTCCACCGCGAAATTGCGAGTCGCTTGTTCGACACTGGGCTCGACTGCAGTGATATGGCCGGTGAAAACCGTGTCGGACACGCTGTCGACCTGCATCCGCACGATCTGTCCTGGCTCAACGTCATTGAGGCGCTGTTCTGGAAGCGTAAAGCTGACCAGCATCGGGTCGAGCTGTTGCAACGACACAATTCCCGTACCGGCACCGGCATACTGTCCGATATCCACCTTGCGTATGCCGGCAACGCCATCGAAGGGGGCCTTGATGGCTTTCTTGTCGATGGTCGCCCGTTGGCTTTCAATTTGCGCTTCAAGCTGCGCAGCGGTGGCCTGCGCCGCATCTAGGTCGGCTTCGGCATTGGTGCCGCGGCGGCGAAGTTCATTCTGGCGCTTCAGTTCGGACCTCGCGAGACGAAGTTGAGCTTCCAGCGCCGCCAACTGCGCCAGATCGGTGCTGGTATCAAGCTGAATCAGTAGGTCCCCACGCCGAACCGATTGGCCAGAATCAAAGTCAATGCTCTCGACCACTCCCGGCAACTCGGCCGAGACAACGACACCATTCACGGCCCGCAACGTACCAACAGCGGGAATCGTGGGCTCCCAAACCGTTTTTTCAGCCGTTGTCGTGGTAACAGCCACCGGCGGCTGTTGCATGTTCTCGAAATATTTCGACATCTGGGCATTCATGAATGCCTTGAAGCCAAAAATGGCGCCGAACAGCACACCGAGTGCCAGTAGGACGATGACAAGTCGTTTGGTCATTTCACATTCCCTGTCTCATTGCCGGTGAACACGGCGTCAATCTTGGGGATATCGGCATCCGTCACGGTGCCGGCCGCCAGCTTCAAGTCCACGACTGCCACCACGTAATCGTGGCGCGCCGCATTGAATTCCTGGATGGCGCGCAACGCAGACTGCTCCGCCGCAAGTACATCACTCAGCGTCCGCGTCCCGACCTCGTAACCGTCACGGACGGCCCTGAGTGCCGTGCGTGTGGACCGCATGGCCCGCTCACGCGCGGCGATACGCCGCTTCGACGCCCGGACCGTGCGCCAGGCCGTGCGAACTTCGGACTCCGCCAGCTCACGAGCGGCGCGTAACTCCTCGGAACGTTGCAGATAGGTCGCCCGCGCTGCGTCCAGCCGCGCCACATTGGCACCGCCGGTAAAAATCGGAACCGTCAGGTTCAAGCCGATTCGGCCCTCCTCGGCATCCTGCCCGATCATGGATTCCGAGGTGTCATTGCGGCCGTAGCTTGCGGTCAGGTCCAACTGCGGCAGGCGCGAAGATTCATTGGTGCGAATATCCAGTCGCGCCACTTCGGCCCGAAGGCGCGCCGCCACCACGTTGGTATTGCGCTCCTGCGCGGCGATCAACCAGTCGGCCAGCGGGCGGCTGGTTGCCTCCTGCAGCGGCTCCACGCTTTGAACCGGGGCCAGCTCGAACGCCGCCGTGCCGATGATTCTGGCGAGCTGATCCACCGCATCGTCGACGCGCAGCTGTGCGTCGATCACTTCGGCCTCGGATAGATCGAACTCGGCTTCGGCTTCACGTAACCCGGTGATCGCAACCGCCCCGACATCCACCTGATCTCGGACCTGATCCAGTTGCCGCTGAACTGCCTCGCGGCGCGATTGCGCCGTCTGCAAGCCATCGTTGGCGCCCAACACCTCGACATAGGCGCGCGCCAGGCGCCCCATCAATTCCTGACGGGTCCGCTTGAGAGCAACTTCAGCGGCGACCACCTCGACACGGCCGATATCGAGCTGCGACAGCAGATCCCAACGAAACAGCGGTTGCGTCAGCGAAACGCCATAGTTGTACTCGTCGTAGTTTTCCTCAAAAGCGCCGCCGGTACCGCCTGTGAAGAATTCGGATTCGATACGCCGGTCAACGCGCGCAACGCCAGCATTGGCCGACAGGCTCGGCCGCACGCTGGCGCGACGAATACGATAGGCCTGACTACCGGCCGCCTGCTCAGCAACGGCGGCGGCATACACAGGGTCATGCTCCAACGCGAGAGTGAAGACATCGTCCGGTGTCAGCAGGGGCACCTCGGCCGCCATCCCCACGACCGACCATGCGGAGACTGCCGCAACAGCCAAGTATCTAAGCATCATCCTGTGACTCCGACTCGTCCTTGCGTCCACTCCACCGCGGGACCGGATAATCCGAAAACAACTCGCTGTGCACACGCTCAAAAAACATGTGCAACGCGTTTTCGTCTCCGGGGTCCTGCAATGGCATCCAGTTCAGCGCGTTCAACAGCGCCTGATAATTGCGCGCCAACATGACATACGGCTGTCGCACGTCCAAACGTTCGATCAGCCCTTCCGCGTGGGTCATCGTGTGGGTGCCCACGGACATCGTCCAGAACCCGAAGGCGATCTGCTGGGCAGTCCGGTCTTTGAGGTCCAGATCACCCGTCCGCGCCGCGTCTCCAACGATCCCGAACACCAACCGAGCGCAAGCCTCACCGTAATCCATCGTCGATTCGCGGACCTGCGGTGTCGCCCGCATCCAGATATCGGCCGCGCGCACCAACTGCTCAAGGCGGAAATGATCAGGATGTGCCTCCACGAACAACCAGTCGGCATACCCCGTCGCCGCCATGCGATCACGAGAATTGGCGTCCCAATCGACGACCCGTCTCAACATGATCTGGCGTTCCTGCATGCCTTCGGTGGCGAGCATATAAAGCAGGTCTTCCTTACAGCGGAAGTGGTGGTAAAGCGTGCCGGTTGCATATTCCGAACGGCGCGCCAGCTCCGCCATCTGCAGGTTCAGAAACCCTGCGTCGCGAATCATCGTCCGAGCGTGGCCCAGAATGGCTTTTTCCCGGGCAGCGAACTCACGTTCGCGCCGCTGCGCTGTGCTCATGGGGTGATCGGCCGACGATGAGTCAATGAACTCTAGTCCATAAATGAACGGCATTCATTTTGCGCATAATGAACGCGCTTTGCAACCCGAGATTGACCATCCACAATCAAGATGGCGGGAGTCTGAGATCTTGACCGATATCGCGTGCGTGGTGCCCGGATTCCGATCAGACCGATCGGCGACACACACGGTTAGTGCATTGATTTAGATTGAAAAACAGCAAGAGGTTAGACAAGCATTCTGACTTGGCTGTTAGCCAGCAGTTGCATAGCGTGGGACCGATGCACCGTTGGCGCCTCCGCGCGCAGCGTCCGCCCCGTGCCAGGGCACTGCAATCGTTGAGAGCCAGAGAGCGATTAGCGACGCTTAATCGTTTCAGACAAGAGACACGCGCCAATTCGCAGAGGGCGAATCAACGCTGCTTGGACCGATCTCACCGAGGGGGGCAGACTGCACGCTGGCCCACGCATGCCCTGTGCTTTGGGGCTCTTACGCAAGCCATCCACGCTAGGCGTGGGGTCGCCAGCTCAGAGTTGACCGATCGCGCGCTGCCGGGCGATTTCCTGGTTTACGAAGGTCACCCATTGCGCGGCTTGCTTCGTGTAATCCGGATAAGAGCGGGCTTCTTTGAACGCCTGCAGCGCCGGACCGTAGCGTTTCAGATTGAAATACGCCGTGCCCAGCTGCATGTACACGCTGCCTGTCCGATCCAGATCGCCAATCGACAGTGCCTTGTTCAAGGACTCGGCAGCATCCGCCCACTGGTAGAGCGCCACCTGGGCTTGCCCGAGGTACAGGTACTGGCGCGCTTCGCCGGATAGCTCGGCGGCCTTCTTCAACACTGGAATCTGGCCCTCATGATCTTTGGCCAAGGCCATGGCTTGGGCGAGCAACTGCAGATTCTCAGCCGTTTGCTCGATCTCGCCCTGCCTCAAGCCTTGTTTGATCAGCTCAACGGCGGGAAAGGGCGCATCCTCTGCCATGTACAGGCGAGCCATGTTCAGAATCTCGGATTCGGCTTCCAGCATGCCTGCACTGTAGGCCGCGTGCATGACGTAGAGTTGGCCCTGCTGCTGCCCCATCAGTCCCAGCATGCCGGCGAGCTGCTTGTAATAGTTCGGATTTGGCCAGCGTTCGACCAGTTCGCCGAGCACCTTGACCGCCTTCTTGTACTCACCCTGCTCGTAGTAGATGGCGCGCAACAGCGCCAACCAGTTTTCCTGCAGTGACTGCTGACGCCGCCTTGCTTCCTTCATCGCCGAGATCACCGGGCCTTCGGCCTGCTCGTACTGCTCCAACTGGTAGTACGCCTGCGCCTTGAGCATATGCGCTTCCGGTCGCACCGACTCGACCCGCTGCATCCACTCATCAAGGATGCGGACAGACTTTTCGTACTCTTCCTGGACGAAATACAGCTGCGCCAGACGAAACAGTGAGTTGTTGCGAATCTGCTCCGGCGCCTCTTCCAACTTCAGAATGTCGATGTAGTCCTGAATGGTGGCGTCGGTGCGGTTCTGCTCGTAGTGGATCGCAGCGAGAAAGTTGTAGGTCTGGGCCTTTTCGTAGTCATTCAGTTTGTCCGCCTTGGCCTTCAACTCGTTCATGAGTGCTTCGGCGTCGTTCAGGCGCTTTTCTTCCAGGGCGGTCTGCGCTTCTTCAATCTTCTGATACACCTCAGGCGACAGCTTCTCGGTCACCTTGGTCGGCGGCTTACGCCGCTTGTCATCGTCATTGGCACCCCAGGCCGCCTGACTGTTCAGCAACGTGGAGACGATGAGCGATAGCAAAGTGATGTGCAGCAGACGCATATCAATCATCCAGCTTGAAGGTAATGAGATGCTCGACGCCGGTGACGACCTGGGGTTGTCCGTTGACCACCCGGGGTTTGTACTTGAAGCGTTCGACGGCCTTTTTGGCGGCCGAGTCGAAGACGCCCGAGGGTTCGGCGTCGATGACCTGCGGGTCGATCACGCTGCCGGTTTCGGTCACGGTAAAACTCAGCAGCACCCAGCCTTCGATGCCGCGGGTCTGGGCCCGTCGGGGATACACCGGCGCCACCTTGACGATGGGCAGGTATTCGCCGTCGGAGGCCGACAGGCCCGCGCTGGTGTCCACCGCCAGGTCGCTGTCCACCGACATCGCGCCGATGTTCACGGTGTTGCCCTGTGGCTTGACCGCCTGGGTCTGCACCTGCGGCGTCTTGGGCGCGATCTGCGGCTTGTTCGGCTTCTCCGGCTTGGGCTGCTCGGTGCGTAGCTGCGGCGGGTTGGGCACGCGCACAAAGTCGACAATCCGCCCCGCCGGGGCTTCGGTGAGCGCGTTCTTGCCCGCCGCCACCAGCACCGACATCAGCCAGTACAGCAAGAAGGTCATCAGCAAGCCGATGGCGATGCCGATCAGCGTGCGCACCAGGCCGTGCATCCAGTGGATGCGGATGACCTCGTCGATGGCGCTGGGTGGGGTGGTTGTGCTCATGATCCCCCCTAGTTCGAGGCGATGGAGACGTTGTAGACGCCGGCCTTGCGCGCCGCGTCCATCACCGTGATCAGCCGCTCGTTGGCCGAGTCGTCCTCGGCCTGGATCACCACCGCGCCCTTCGGGTTCTCGGCATGCAGGCGCTTGATGTTCGCCGTCAGCGCCCCCGCATCCACCGGCCGACGGTTGATAAACAACTGCCCGTCGGCTGCGATGCTCACCAGGATGTTCTTGATCTCGTCCTTCTTCGGCGGCTGGTTGGATTGCGGCGGCCGGTTCACGTCAAAACCGGCCTCTTTGACAAAGCTGGCGGTGACGATGAAAAAAATCAGCATGATGAAGACGACATCCAGCATCGGTGTCAGGTCGATCTCGGAATCGACCGCATCGTCATCGCCTTCACTCAGAAAATCCCTCATGCCGGCACCTCGTCGCTGTGCTCGGTCACCAGGTGATCCGCCAGGTGCTCCATCCGTGACTTGGCCTGCCATTCCAGCCAGTAGATGGCGAAGACACCGGAGAGCGCCCCCACCATGCCGGCCATGGTCGGCACCGTGGCCTTGGCCACGCCGTCGGCCATCAGCCGCGGGTTGCCCATGCCGGCCGAGGCCATCACGTCAAACACGGCAATCATGCCGGTCACCGTGCCCAGCAAGCCCAATAACGGGCAGATGGCCACGACGGTCTTGACGGTGTTGATGTAGGCACGGGTCTGCTGACGCATGGCGTTGAGCAGCGCCAGGCGGATCTTGTGCGCCTGCCAGCTGTGGTGGTCGCTGCGCGCCGCCCACAGGTTGCGGATGCGCCGGGCCTTGCCGGGATAACGGACGTAGAAAAACAGCGCCCGCTCGACAATAAACCCCCACATGATGAAGATCGCCGCGGCAATCAGCAGCAGCACGTCGCCGCCCAGGATCATGAAATTGGTCACCTGGAAGGTGATGTCGGCCAGGAAAAACTCGAAGGATTCCATGAGTCGGTGACTACGCGGCCCGGCGCTCGGCCCGGGCTTCCATGCGCTCGGCAATCAGTCCGGCGGTCTGGTGCTTGAGCGTGTTGATCAAGGCGGTGGCCCGGGCGTTGACCACCGCGTGCAGCAGCACGGTCGGGATCGCCACGGTCAAACCCTCCACCGTGGTCACCAGGGCCTGGGAGATCCCCCCGGCCATGGTCTTGGGATCGCCGGTGCCAAACAGGGTGATGGCCTGGAAGGTCGCGATCATGCCGATCACGGTGCCCATCAGACCCATCAGCGGCGCCACCGCCGAGATGACCTTGATGGTGCCGACAAAACGGTCGATCTTCGGCCGCTCCTCCAGAATCGCCTCGCCCAGGCGCATTTCCAGGGTCTCGGTGTCCTGCTCCTTATTGTCTTCGTAGATCTGGAGCATCCGCCCCAGCGGGTTGTTGGCCCGGGGGTGCTGGATGTCGGCGCGCTGACGGGCCACCTTGGCGCTGACGATCATGATGCTGATCAGCTTGAAGACGGCAATGGCCACGCCCACCGCCCCCAGGGTGAGAATCAGGTTGCCGATCAGACCGCCGGCAGCAATGCGATCACGCAGCCCCGGGGCATCGACCAGGCGGCTGAGCAACGAGCCGGCCGTCGGGTCAATGGCCACCGACGCCACTCCGCGGGTGTTGGTCAGGTAATCGTCAATCTTGTAGAGCGCATCGCCTTCAGGCTGACGCTTGAGCAGCGAGGCCCGCTGGCTGTTCGTGTCCCAGGTCAGATACGCCGGCGCCGGGTCACGGGTGATCAGCCCAAACTTGCCCAGGCGCACGAGCTCGCGGGTCTCGCGCGCGCCCGATTCTCCCAGTACCTCGGCCCGCAGCGAGGCGATCTTTCCAGAGGCGGTGATCTCCTGCTGCATCAAAAACCACAGCTGCTCGAGCTCGTCGATGGTGAAGATCTCGGAGGATTTCTCCATGCGCTCGATGAAGTCGCTCAGCCAGGCATCCCGGTTGGGGTATTGCAACGAGGTCGAGGAGTTGCGAAATACGCCGATCAGTTCGGAGGAGATGCCCTGCAAGGTCCCAAACAGCGCCGCATTGGGGCCCAGTTCGGTGCGCAGGGCACCGATCTTGGTCTCCAGCACGCGCTCGTTGCCGCGGGCCGTCTCTTCCAGACCGGCACTGTCGGCCTGCAAGGCATCGCGGCGTGCGCGCGCGGCCTCGAGCATGCGCTGACGCTCGGCCTGCGAAGCGCTGTCATAACGCCGTAGCTGCTGGGTCTGGTCGGCCCGCTGGCCCACCTCGCCGCTGCGTACCCGCTCGAGCAGGTCGTCCTCGCCAGACTGCGCCCAGGCGCCAAAACTGAGCAGGCTGGCCGCCACGGCGGCGGTCATGACGGTGGTCATGGCAGCAAGTGGTCGGTTCATGGTGCGCCCGCCCCCAGCGCCACCAGGGGCGCGTTGTGCCGGTCACGGCTGGCCATCTCCCCCGGCTGCGGCGGCGGCAGCGGCACGGTGAGCAGGCTCGGCGCGGTCAGCTTGTTGGCGATCCGGATGGCCTGGTAAATCCCGTTGCGGAAGTCCGCGCCCAGCGCCTCCCAGCGCCCGGCCTCGGCGTTCCAGCGACCGGTGTGGACCCGGTCCGCCGTCTGGTAAAACAAACCAATCCGGCCCAGACGCAGCACGTTGACCTCGCGCTCGCCCCCTTCGGCTTCAATGGTGTCGGTGTAGGCCTCGATGGTGTTGCCGTAGGACAGCTCGGTCATGTACGCATCGAGCACCTGACGGAATTTCTCCGCCGCGGCCACGTCGGCCCGGTCGACGGTCTCACGCAAAAATTCAATCCGCTCGGCCCGCTCGTCCGGCAGATACGGCGGGCTCACCGCCACCAGCTCTTCGTAGGTGTCGACCATGTTGATCAGCAGCGGCAGTAGCTGACGGTCGACCTCGGTGGCCTTGGCAATCGAGGCATCCGTCTTGGCAATCTCGCGATCCTGCGCCGCAATCTGCGTGCGCAGCTGCCGGTTGTAAGCCTCCAGCCCTTCGATCTGCCGCAGCAGTCGCTGGTATTCGGCATCGGTCTCCGCCGTCTGGCTCGCATATCCGTTGACCCGCTCCTGCGAGGCGCGCTGCGCCACCAGCCAGGCATCGCCTTCCTGGATCACGTCACGGACCGATTCGCCCGCCACCACGCCGCTGCCCAGCAGCAGCGCTGCGCCCACTATCCACTTGCGCTTCATCGTCCGGGTCTCCCGTTGCGGTTGCACAACCACGCCTCTGGTCTGTCTCATGTCTCATCCTCTGCGGCCACCGCGACCTGCGGTACGCCGGCTTTCTGCACGGCATCGAGCACGACCTTCAAGGTCTTGTGCGTCGATGCTCGGTCGGCCTGCACCACCACCGAGCCCTGCGGGTTCTCGGCATGCAGGCGCTTGATCACGGTCGCCATGTCCCGCTCGTCAATCCGGTTGCCGTCAATCCAGACGTCATCCTCCGGGGTGATCGCGATCAGTATGTTCGCCAGGTCCTGGCGCTCCGCCGTCGTCGCCTCCGGACGCTGCACGTCCACCCCCGCTTCCTTCACAAAGGTCGCGGTGACAATGAAAAAAATCAGCATGATGAAGACCACGTCCAGCATCGGCGTCAGGTCAATGCCGGTCTCGTCTTCGGTCGTCGGATCGTCGCTCAGCGCATCACTCATGCCGCTCTCCTAGGCCGTCTGCGGCGCGCCCAGGGGCGACGACGTAGCAGCGGTTGACGACAGGGTGCGCTCGGCCAACCGATCACCCAGCAGCAGGGCCTTTTGCTGGCGCAGCCGGTTGATGACCCGCTTGGCCCGGGCGCTGACCACGGCGTTGAGCAGCACCGCCGGCACCGCCACGACCAAACCCAGAACGGTGGTGATCAGGGCCTGCGAGATCCCGCCCGCCATGGTCTGTGGATCACCCGTGCCGTACAGGGTGATCGCCTGGAAGGTGTTGATCATGCCGACCACGGTGCCCAGCAAACCCATCAGCGGCGCCACCGCGGCAATGATCGCCAGAAACACCAGGAACCGCTGGATCCGACCGGTCTCCTTGGCCACCCGATCATGCAGGCGCATCTCCAGGGTCTCGGGGTCAGCGTGGGCGTTGTCGCGGTACACCAGCAGTAATCGGCCCAGGGCGTTGTTGGCCTTGGGCTGGTCCATCCGCCGGCGCTGCAAGCCCACACGCAGGCTGATCACGGCAATGTCCAGCAGCTTGCTCGCCGCCAGCAAAAAGGCCACCGCGCCCAGGGCGATGATCATGTAACCCACCAGACCACCCTGGTCGACACGCTCTTCCACCGTGGGCTTCTCAGCCAGGAGTTCGATCAGGGTGCCGCCGGTCGGGTCCAGACTCACCGTGCTCAGCGCCTGATCCCCGGCCAGGTAGCGCTCGATCTGCGGCCCATACGGCCCCACGGGCTGGCGCACCATGGTCTCGACCCGTTGCTGCCCGGCCTTCCATTGCAGGTACGCCGGCGACGGCTGGGCGGTGATGAGGCTGAACCCGCCCAGGCGCACCACCTCGCGCCGGGACGACTCGCCAGCCGGGGTGAAAACCGGTGCGCTGAGCCGAACAATCTGACCGCGCGCGTTGATCTCCCGCAGCAGCTCAAACCACAGGGTCTTGATGTCGTCCGCCGAGGTCACTTCGGAGGCGTTCTTCATCCGGTTGGCAAAACCCTCCAGCCACACGTCACGATCCGGGTATTGCAGGCTGGTCGCCGAGCCGTTGAACGCGCCAATCAGGTCCGAGGCGTTTTGCTGGAAGACACCAAACAATTCCTTCAACGCCCCGATCTTGTCCTTCAGCAACTCCGCCTTGTCCGCCAGCTCCGTCTTGTTGGCGTCAAACACGCCCTCCAGACGACGGCCCTCGGCCTCCGCTGCCGCCAATGCCTGCTCGGCTGACGATAGCTGCGCCTTGGACTCGTCTAGGCGGGCCTTGAAGACCTGTTCCCGGGATTGCAGACGTTGCTTTGCCTGCTCTCTGGCAGCCCGCATCTGCCGTACGACGGCATCTAAAGATGCGTCATCACGTGCATCTACTGGAGCCGTTGCCGCCGGCTTCGCCGGGTCGGCCGCTTGATCCTGGGCATGGGCGCGATCCGCAGTGGCGCCGAGGGCGAGCAGCAACAGCGCAGCGCCGCCGACCCGAATGGTCTGCTTGCCGCAGATCACCCACCGGCCTCCGCTATCGCCCGGCATCGTATGGCCGGCACTTCCCCGCTGGGCTGTGCTTTCGCTAGGCGCGAACGCATCGTCGTCTCCTCCAGTTGTCGCACGGATTCTGATTGCAGGCGGCTCGAAAGCCACGCGCCCTCTCCGTTTCTATTCGTATTCCCCAGTGGCCCAGGCCACCAGGCATTCACCCCAAGTGTGACGCCGGCCATGCCGTGCACCATCACATGAAGCGATTCAGTGAATGCCGTCTCGTTTCGAGACTCTCACGGCATTCACGCCAAGTATGCGGTCGGTGACCGACTTCTTTGCGACCATTCGATCGGTCGGTTCACTGCCCGCAACTACTTGTACCATGCCAATTTAATGACATCTGTCAATAACTGGCAGCTCACTAAAAATATCCAGTGAGTCCGCTCTAAGCATAAGCACATTCTGTGCGTTAACCACCCCCTAGACTCGGCAGATCAACAAAAAGCCCGCTCCGCGAAATCCACGTTGCGCGGACAGTCAAGATCAGTCGCCTTGTGGCTTTATATTCTCGATGACCATGAGACGTGATCGCCTGGGAGACGCACCGATCCGTCGCGCCGATCACCACAAGCCACCAACACGAGACTACGTGTGACAAAACCGGACGAGACACCGACATCCCCGCTGCTCAAGCTGCCCGCTTGGCCGAACATCGATTTCAGCCAGTTTGGCCCCGTCGACATGAAACCGATGTCGCGCATCCAGACATTGGTATCCAGTGTCATGGCCCGCAACTGGGTATCGATTCCGCATGTTACCCACCACGATGAAGCCGACGTCTCCACCTTGACCACCGCGCGGCGGGCGCTATCAGAATCTTCCGGCGTGAAGATCACCCCGGTGCCCTATCTGGTCAAGGCAGCGGTGGCAGCGCTAAAAGCACAGCCCAAATTCAACGCGTCAATCGATGCCACGGGCCGAAATCTCGTTTACAAACAGTATTTTCACATCGGTATTGCAGTTGATACACCGGCAGGGCTGCTCGTGCCGGTCATCCACGATGCCGACAAGAAGTCGATCCCTGAGATCGCGACGGAACTGGCGGAACTCTCCGAGATGGCGAGAACGAAAGGGCTGCCCATGGACAAGATGTCGGGCGGCTGCTTTTCGATCAGTTCCTTGGGCTCGATCGGCGGAACCGCGTTCACACCGATTATCAATGCGCCCGAGGTCGCGATTTTGGGCGTCAGCAAAACCTACGAAAAACCCTGCAGAAACGGAGAGGCGATCGCCTGGAAAGACATGTTGCCCCTGTCGTTAAGCTACGACCACCGGGTCATCAACGGAGCGGATGCAGCCAGATTCTGCGTCGACTTCGCCAAAGCACTCGCTGAGCCTGAATCGCTGGCCAAGTAGTTCACTGCGTGCGGCCATCTCGGTCGCTTCGTCCAGCACCAGAGAAGCTCGGCAGCGTTCAGCCCGCGGAGCGACGCATCGGTGATTGCGGATTCAGACTATTTTCAAACCCCAGTCGTCCCCCGAGTTGCTCAAACAACTGGCTCTGCGCTTGTAGAGCCTCTATCGCTTTTTCGATAGCGCGACGACCTTCCGGATGACCTGGCCGAATGAGCAGGTCGAACGTCTGCCCGCCCTCACCCAGTCGCTGGATTGCCGAGAGCGCAAGCTGCGTTCTCAAGATCGCTTCATCGATCTGGTCGGCCAGCGCGTCATCGACGCGCCGGGCGAGCGCCGCAAGGCTCAGCGGCGCTTGATAGTGCTCCCCCGACTGGTAGCGATCATTCTGATAGTGACCGTAGTAGATATTCTGGATGCCCACCGCGTTGTTGTAGAGCGATTGGTGCGTGTCATCGGAGAAGCAGTCCTGCTCTTCTTCCGGTGCGTGGGTGAGTAGAGCGACCCGCATACGCTCCCCCGCCATCTCGTCGCCAGCCAATCGGATAATGCCGAACAACATGCGGCGCAATCCCTCGTCGACATCACCCTCGGCGATGTGCAGCCCATAGCTCGTGGGACTGTTACCCGCCCAATCCAATGTCATGGTCGCCAATTGACTGTAGAGATGCTCGGCCATTGTCTGCAGCAATTGGCGGCGCCGCCGGCAGTGCTCGACCGGCGCGGGCGCGATACCGCTGGTACAGCCCTCCGCTGCGGCGGAATAGTCGGTCCACGGGCGCTGTCCCGCGCCAGGCTCGGATCGGTGCAAATCCTGCCCCCACAACAAGAATTCGATGGCGTGGTAGCCGAGCACCACATTCGATTCATTGTCACTGCCTGCGTGGATAAATTTGAGCTGCGCCCAATCCAGCGTATTGGCACTGATAGTGATGCCGCCGACTTGGATGTCGGGCTGCGACACGAGATTCTGCCGAGCGAGCGGATTGGTGGGCGAGGCTTCGTAGCTGCGATCGACATAGTCCAGCAATCCCTCGTCGACCGGCCACGCATTCACGCTGGTCTCCCAGTCATCGACAATCCAGTTGCCGAATCGAAACACCTCGGTCCGTGAATAATCTCGATGCGCATCACGCCAGGCTTGGCGGGCGGTCAGCAAAGCTTCGTCCGATGGATTGACCAGCAGACGCTTGATCTGTGTCTTCAGCTGGCCAGCCGAGTGATACGCCGCCTCGAAACTTCGATGCCCTAGTCGCCGATATCCACGCAGCACCTCACGTTTGGCGACGTCACCGTGCGCAGATACCGCCGCCGATGGCTTCGTTGAGTAGAACACGGCCGCAGCCAAGCAAAGTGAAACGCTTGCCAAGGCGGCAACGAGAGCGGTGCGATTCACGGCGCCGCAGACACGGCGCTCCGGTAGCACCGGACGAACACCGCCACGGGGCCTGCCCACTCGGGCTGATATGCGGCGGTGCCGGCCTGCGGTTGCTCAAAACCGCCTATCGACGCGGAATCGTGCGCGTGGGTATGCGGTTCGGCGTCTGGTCGGTGCGTCTGCGAATCGCTCGTGGCGTGCGAATGTTCCTGCGAGTGCTCATGCGAATGCGCCGGGCGACCGCTCGCGCTCGAATGGACATGTGCAACCTGAGCCGCCCCAGCATGCCCAGCCGGCAAGCCATCGGGATAGAAGCGACGAAGAACCGCATCGAACGTATCCGTGCTCATGACGCGCTGTTCCAAAACGGCATGCAGAAACGCGGCGCGATGGGACAACTCGGCCTTGATGGCTGTCGGCCGACGCTGGGACAACAAGGCTCGCGCCGTCTCGAGCGCCTTGTCTGTCCGATCCTTTTGATCGAGCAAGAGATACTGCTCCGCAGCCTGAAGATGCCATTGGGGCGCCCTGCGGGCATTTGGATACAACTGGTTCAGGCGCTCGATGACCTGCTCACTGCGGCAGGCCTGCTGCTCGAGTTCGATGGCGTATCGCTGCAATTGCGGGGCGGCGCCCAGCTCGCGTATGCGCGCATCCAGGAATTCCAGAACATCTTGGTGACTGCGACCGGCGTCCCCCCGCTCCGCCATCACGGTCATCAGATGTGCCGCTGTCACGTAGTCGCCAGGGCCTGCCTGCGGGTTCAATGCAAAGTAAGCGAGATAATCGGCCAGAGCCGCCTTCGTTTGCCCGGCGTCACGCAATACTCTGGCCCGATAAATCAGGGCATCCGGGTTACGGGGGTTCGCATCGATAAACGTGTCGAACAACGGCAGAGCCTGGTCGAACTGCCCAAGCCGATAAAACAGGATGCCGCGCACAAAATAGGTGTTCTCCACCGGGCCGAAGCCGGATGCGGTATCCAGGTCGGCAAATGCAAGCTTGAATTCCCCGGTATCGGAATAGATCAGCGCCCGCCGCAAATAAAGATCCGGATCGCTCGGCGAAGACGCAATGCGCTCCGATAGCAGCACCAACCGTTCATTCAATCCAATCCCTGCGCTCGCCGGGAGGCTGCATAAGCAGACACAAAGCAAGATGATGTAACGCGCTGATTGCATGGAGAGCGTAATCAACCCAGCCGGTAACGGTAACCGTGCGACATCGGAGCAGCCCGGGGGCCCGCGTTACCGATTAATGACGAAGAAATCCAGCACGTCGCCATCGATGTTGATGAATCGCGCTGTTAGCGTCGTTGCCGTGGCATCAATGACGACCGACCCCAGAACGATCTCGCTATACGCCATCGCGTTATGCGGATAGCCATCGGATGTGCTGGTCGCCTGCCCTGAACTCCCGGCCACCGTGTAGACCACCTTGTCGTCGACACCTGAGTTGTTGGAAATCTGTCGATACTCCTGGTCATCCTGACCCGTCAGCGGGTTCCCGGCCCCGTCATGCTCGGCGTGCACATTCGGGTCGAAACTGGCTTCGAGCCCCGTGTGACCGTTCAGGTAGAACGAGCGCTCATAGGAATGGCTGTGGCCGCTGTATGCAAGGTCGACCCCGTGATCTTCGAAGATCTCCGTGTACTGCTCGCGGATGTCAAAGATCGGCTGATCGATACCAAGCACGGCCGAGTCCGAATCATGGCTGCCCTTGGTGTAGGGAGGATGATGGAAGATCACCAGCGTCCAATCATTGCTGCTGGCTGACAAGTCGTTGATCAGCCATTGCTTCATCGTTTCGTTGTTGCCGCTGTCGCGAATCGCGACTTGCGAATCCAGGCTCACCACATGCACGTTGCCGTAGTCGAACGAGTAGTACTGTTCGGTATTACTGGGCTCGCCGCCGTTCTCACCCTGGGTCGGCAGAGTGTGGATGTTCAGATAGGGCATGGGACTGGCGGGCAGCGGATCCCGTTGGCCCTGAGCGGGCAGATAGAGACCGGTGCTCGTCGCCGTCGACAGGCCACTGACCCCCATTTCATGGTTGCCGATGGTGGACCAGAGACCGGCCGAACTCAGAATATCGGGATAGGTCTCGAAGACAGCAGACTGGAACTGGGCGTCGGTACCATCCAGGTACGCCGCGTCTCCCAGCATCAGGATCAGATCGGTCGGCTCGCCGCCGTTGTTGGCCGCCCACGTGAGATAGCCGTCGCGTACGTCGCGGGCATCCCCACCTTCAGGATCAATCGTACTGCCGGCAGTTCCGGAATCACCCAGCACCCACATGCGCACATTGCCGTCCGCCGGACTTTCGCCGGTGACCGGCGCCGTACGAAAGTGACGGGTTTGCAGCGCGGAGGCTGCACCGCCCACGGAGTAGTAATACGTGGTGTCGGGCGTCAACCCGGTCAACAACGCTTCGCGGTGTTCGGTCTCGGTGACGTTGGCAGCTGTCAGGCTCGACGCCGGCAGTGCATTCATGTGGGTGCCAAAACAGACGTCGCTGGCCTCATCGCCGCCATCCACGTTGCCACGCCATTTGATAATCGCCCGGTCCGCTCCCACTTGCTGCAGGAACAAGCGCTCCGGGTTGATCTCTGTGCCTGAGCAAAGCTCCACGTTCGGATCGACCGGATCCACCGGATTCGTGGGCGAATCGGCGACATCCGCCGGCGGTGGGCTGTTGCCACAAGCCGCCAGCAAGCCCGCGAGGGCCGCGAGAACGGCGATGGAACGGCTTCGACTCAGGGTGGAATTCGACATACGGAACCAGAACGCGCGAACGAGGGCGCGCAATGCTAATAAATTCCCATGACCACCGCGTGAAGGTATTGAAACGATTCGCCCACCCGGCCCACTCACAACGACTTGAGGAATGACAGTACCAGCGCGCGTTGTCGCTCGGGCAAGGCAGCCCAGGCATCTCGCGCCCTTTGCGCTTCTCCGCCGTGCCACAAAATTGCCTCGGCGATCGTGCGCGCACGCCCATCGTGCAAATAACCTGCACGCTCTCCACCCACAGCCTTGACCTGCCCTAGCCCCCAAAGCGGAGTCGTCCTCCAATGCCGCCCCGAAGCCAAACCTTCGACGTGGCCGTCCGCCAGCCCGATGCCCATGTCATGCAAGAGCAGATCGGTGTAGGGCCAGATCAACTGGTTTGCCGAGGCGCGCGAGCTCGGGGAATCACCCGTGCGCCAGCTGGGTTTGTGACATCCGGAACAGCCGATGTCGGTGAACAGGTGCTCGCCTGCTTTGACCTCGGCATCTTCCGTCTGGCGCCGCACCGGCGGTGCCAGGTGCCGCGCGTAAAACACCACCGCGTGTTGAACCTGCCGCGACAACTCCGGCTGGCCGCCGGACGGAAAATCCGCACAGCCGAGGCTTAGCTGAGTCTCGGTGCAAACGTCATTGGGAATACGGCTTGAGGTAATGCCGATATCGTTGGCGAACGCATCCAATGCCTGGTGCTCCACGCTCGACTGAGTGGCCTTCCAGCC
>Ga0208330_1000054_pt1 | contig 73444 bp, 65 predicted proteins | sample DeeseametaMP1896_FD_184180 | JGI IMG/M metagenome (GOLD analysis project Ga0208330, IMG submission 184180) | Marine microbial communities from the Deep Pacific Ocean - MP1896 (SPAdes) | ecosystem: Environmental > Aquatic > Marine > Oceanic | place: East of Hawaii, North Pacific Ocean | collected... | reverse complement strand
CCGGCCTGTCTCGGTCAGGCGACCGGCTGGACGTCACGGACGAGGACAGCCTGAGCGCTTGGCTGGGCGCGCTGGACGGTCCCTTTGACATGGTCTTTGTGGCCACCGGCGCGCTGGAAATCGGCGGGGCGGAACCGGAAAAGACCTTGAAATCGTTGGACGCAAAGGCGCTGGCGGATCAATATCTGCTGAACGCCATCGGCCCGGCTCTGGTCTTGAAACATGTCCTGCCGCTTTTGCCGCGCCGGGACCGGGCGGTCTTTGCCGTTCTGTCCGCGCGGGTGGGCTCGATCGGGGACAATGCCTTGGGTGGCTGGTACAGCTATCGCGCCGCCAAGGCGGGGGTGAACCAGCTGATCCACACGGCGGCGGTAGAGCTGGCGCGTTCGCATCGGCAACTGGCCTGCGTCTGCCTGCACCCCGGGACGGTCGAAACCGCCTTTACCGCGAAATACGCCAGCCGCTATCCCACGGTCACGCCGGCACAGGCCGCCGAGCGTCTGGTCAAGGTCATGCAGGGGCTAAGCCCCGAGGATACGGGGAAATTCCTGGACTACGAAGGCCGGGAGATCCCCTGGTGAGCCGGCTGGTCCTGGTGCTGGGCGACCAGTTGAGTGAGAGGGGCGCGGCGCTCAAGGCGGCGGACAAGGCCCGTGACGTGGTGGTCATGGCCGAGGTCGCGGATGAAACCGCCTATGTGCCCCATCACCCCAAGAAGATCGCGCTGATTTTTGCCGCCATGCGCAAGTTTGCGGCGCAACTGCGCGAGGACGGCTGGGATGTGCGCTATACCGAGCTGGACGACACGCAGAACGCCGGGTCGATCTGCGGTGAGCTGTTGCGGCGGGCGGAAGAGACCGGCGCCAGCGAGGTGATCGCCACCGAACCCGGAGAATGGCGCCTAATCAATGCCTTGCGGCATTGCCCGCTCAAGGTGCGCCTGCTGGAGGATGACCGTTTCATTGCCGCGCATGCGATGTTCGACCAGTGGGCCGAGGGCCGCAAGGCATTGCGGATGGAGTATTTCTATCGCGAGATGCGGCGCAAGACGGGGCTTCTGATGGAGGGGGACGACCCCGCCGGAGGGCAGTGGAACTTTGACCACGACAACCGAAAACCGGCCCCGGATGCGGTCATGCACAACCCGCTCTGGTTCGAACCCGACGCTGTGACCAAAGAGGTCCTAGACCTGGTCGAGGAGAGATTTCCGAATAATTTCGGCAAGTTGCGCCCCTTTGGTTTTGCCACCGACAGAGCGCAGGCACAGAAGGCGCTGGCGCATTTCATCGACCATGCGCTGCCCTGTTTCGGCGACTACCAGGACGCGATGCTGGACGGGAACCGTTTTCTCTATCACTCGCTTCTGTCGGCCTACATGAACATCGGGTTTCTGGACCCGCTGGAGGTCTGCCAAGCCATTGAAAAAGCGTATGAAAAGGGGGATGTCCCGATCAACGCCGCCGAAGGCTTCATTCGCCAGATCATCGGCTGGCGCGAGTATGTCCGGGGCATCTACTTTCGCGAGGGGCCTGACTATCCAGATCGCAACGTATTGAAACACAACAGGAAACTGCCCTGGTTCTACTGGAGCGCCGAGACCGACATGCGCTGTGTCGCCAAGGCGGTGGAGCAAACGCGGGACGAGGCCTATGCCCATCACATCCAGCGGCTGATGGTGACGGGGAATTTCGGCCTGCTGGCCGGGGTCGATCCGCACGCCCTGCACGAGTGGTATCTGAGCGTCTACATCGACGCCTTTGAATGGGTCGAGGCGCCCAATACGGTGGGGATGAGCCAGTTTGCCGATGGCGGCATCATCGCCTCAAAGCCTTATGTTTCCTCGGGAAATTACATCAACAAGATGTCGGACCACTGCAAGCCCTGCGCCTATTCGGTAGCAGCCAAGACAGGGAAAAACGCCTGCCCTTTCAACCTGCTCTACTGGCATTTCATGGACCGGCACCGCGACCGGTTCGAGGGCAACCCGCGCATGGCCCAGATGTACCGCACCTTTGACAGGATGGATGCGGACAGGCGCGAAACCGTATTGCGCGAGGCGCAGGACTTTCTTGACCGGATGGAGGCGGGTGAGCGGGTCTGAACTTTGTACAAAACGTACGTTTTGTACGTCGAAATCCGCATTTTGTACAAAGCGGTCATAAAGCATTCACGAATGGCTGTGCCGCCGCCCGTCACGGGCGGCGACGTGCCCGGTCAATCAGGGCTTGATATAGGTGAAGCCCTGCTGCTGCAGCTTGGACAGTTCCGCCACACCCGAGGGCACGATGTCATCCTCCCAGACATCGTAGAGGTCGTTCGAATAGTCGATGTTACGGCCCCTCAGGGTGTTGTTGCAGACGTGAAAGGCCACGTTCTGGCCCTTGAGGCTGGCCACGGTGGTTTTCATCGTGTCATCGCCATTGGCGGCCGCCAGCAGGCCCAGGCCGTTGCCATGCATGACAACCTTGACCTCCATGTTCTCGGCGCCGACGGCGTTGATGTGGTTCTGGATGTTGCGCATGGCGCCCTTGTAGGCCTTGTTTCCTTCGCCGCCGACATAGTTGATGTGATAGACGACCTTCTGCTTGCCATAGCCATCGGCCTGCGCCGTGCCGGTCATGGCAAAGGCGGTCAGGGCCAGGCCCAGGATCGCGATCAGGCGGATAAAATGGGTCATGTTCTGTGTCTCCTCCCTTGGGGGCGGTCTGGTGCGCCCCGGTATTGTCAGAGTGACGCAGGGGGTGCCCATCCTCACAGCCGGCGGAATCCCGTGATTCCTGCGGGTTTCGACCTCGGGAAAACCCTAGGTTTCGGTTTCCGGGGGCGAAATATGGCGTCCGGCGCGGGCGATCAGCTGGGCCGAGCTGCGCACCTCGAACTTGCGCAGCAGGTTGGCGCGGTGGAACTCGACCGTCTTGGGGCTGATGCCCAGCGTGGCGGCGATTTCCTTGGTGGACTGTCCTTCGCCGATCTGGGTCAGCACCTGCTGTTCGCGCCGGGTCAGGGGAACGTCGTCTGCCTGCGGCGTAGGTGGCGTGGGGGCCGGGCGGCGGGCGCGCAGGGCAAAGAACAGCAGCGCGCCGACCAGGGCAATGGCGGCAAGGGCCAGTGCGGCGATGCCCAGAGGATTGCGCGCAGGGCTGGCGGCCTCTGGCCTGCGCGCGGCGAAGGCGGCCACCAGCGCGCGCGCCTCAGTGTAGCTGACCGGGGCACCCCACTGGTCGGCAAGGTCGCTGTTGCCGGTCTGGAGAAGCGCCAGCGCCACCGCATCGCGCAAGCCCGGATCGGTGCCCGACAGTGCCAGGAAAGGCCATTCCGGGTAGAGCCGGGTGCTGATCGCCTCGGGGTGGGTATAGGTGACATTGGCATTGAGCGCACGCAGCGCGCCATCGGGCACGCGGCCCTCGTCGACGAGATGTTCCAGCAAGCCGCTGCGGACGATGCCCGCGTCCAGCCGACCGTTCAGGACGGCGGTGGCGATGTCGTCCTGCGGGAACCCCAGGAACACCAGCTCGGCCGGATCGTCGAACAGGTCGACGCCCTGCGCGCGAGCCTCGAACCAGGCGATCTGAAAGCCGCCGAAGGCCTGTTGCGCCACGGCGCCCAGCCGGGTGCCGCGCAGGTCGCCAAGCGTGGCAAGCCCGCTGTCGGCCCGGACCAGCACCGTCGAGCCGAACTGGCGGATGTGACTGCCATCGGGCAGCGCCCGCTTGCGCGTGGCGAGCACGCTCAACGGGTAGAGATCGGCAAGCTGGATGTAGTGGCCGGGGTTTGTCACCAGGAAGTCGAGCCCGCCGGCATTGATGAGCGGCCCGGCCGAGGTCAGCGTGACCGGCACGAAACGCACGACATGGCCAGGGAGCTGCCGGGCCAGGTAGCGTTCCAGAGAGGTCCACTGGGATTCGCCCGCGTCCCAGCCGCGATGGGCGAGGATGCCGATCCGCAGGATCGGCGTGTCCGGTCCCTCTTGGGCATGGACGAAAGTGACAAGCCCGCAGGCCAGCAGCAACACCATGAGGAGGTGGCGTGTAACCCGTGCGATCCCGCCAAGGTAGGCCGGCCGCCGGATGCGGGTCAGGACGGAGAGGCGGCGCGGGCGCCCGGCGGTCAATTGTCCGCCGGCTGCTCCGCCGGGTCGGGTGCGGGTGCGGGGGCCGGGGTGGATTTCAGCGCGCCGCCGATCCATTCGCCAGTGGCCTCTTCGCCGCTGGCGTATTTCATCGTGCCTTCGCCCTGGCGTTTGCCGTCCTTGAACTGGCCTTCGTAGATGTCGCCGTTTGCGTAGACCGCGATCCCCTGGCCGTTGATCTCTCCGCGCACCCAGTCGCCCTCGTAGCGAAAGCCCGAGGCCATGACGATGGTGCCCTTGCCGTGGCGCTGGCCCTCGCGGAACTGGCCCTCGTAGACGGTCCCGTCGGGATAGGTGGCCTTGCCCTCGCCGTGGCGCTGACCGTCCTTCCACTGGCCCTCGTAGCGATAGCCGTCGGGGTAGGTCATCACGCCGAAGCCGTCATTGCGGGCATTGTCAAAGCTGCCCTCGTAGACAAGGCCGTTGGGATAGACCGCGCGGCCCTTGCCCTGGATCACGCCATCGACCCAGTCGCCTTCGTAGGTGGCGCCGTCGGGGTAGGTGATCTTGCCCTTGCCGTTGGCAAGATCGCCCTTGAACTGGCCCTCGTAGACAGAACCGTCGGGGTATGTGACCTTGCCCTTGCCCTCGATCTGGCCGGTGATCCAGTTGCCCTCGTAGCGGTAGCCGTCCTTGCCGATGAAGGTGCCGATGCCGTGGCGCTGATCGTTGTTGAAAGCGCCCTGGTAGATGTCGCCGTTGTCGTAGGTGACCTTGCCCTGACCCTCGCGGCGGCCATCGACAAGCTGGCCCTCGTAGACGTCGCCGTTGGGCTGGATCAGCTTGCCCTCGCCGTCGATCTGGCCTTCGCGCCAGGTGCCTTCGTAGATCAGACCGTCGGGCATGGTCAGCTTGCCGAACCCGTCGCGTTCGCCATCGGCGACGCGGCCTTCGTAAACCGACTTGTCGGGGTAGGTGATCTTGGCGGTGCCTTCCTTGACGCCGTTCACCCACTGGCCGTCATAGACATAGCCGTTGGGCGCGGTCATCACGCCCTTGCCGTGGTGCAGCGCGTTGCGGAACGAGCCTTCGTAGCGGACGCCGTTGGCGTAGATGGCGGTGCCGCTGCCGGTGATCTTGCCATCCAGCCACTGGCCCTCATAGGTGCCGCCGTCGGCAAAGATGATCTTGCCCTTGCCCTCGGGCTTGCCCTTGGCGAACTGGCCTTCGTAGACCGAGCCGTTGGGGAAGCGGGCGACACCCTCGCCCTTGATTTCGCCCTGGACCCATTCGCCGGTGTATTCATAGCCGTTGGGCAGGCGGTAGGTGCCGGTGCCGTGCTGCAATCCGTCCTGGAATGTCCCTTCGTAGACGCCGCCGTCGTCGTACTGCTTTGTCACCACCTCTTCGTCCTGGGCCAGCGCGGCGCCGGCCAGGGCAAAGGGGATGACAAGAAGGAAACTGCCTGCGGATTTCATGCGTTTGCCCGTTTTCTGTCCCTGGGTGTACGTCCCTTGCGGAAACTAAAGGAGGCCGGGGCCGGGGGCAATGCATTTTGCCCCGGCGGGCGTGGCCTCGCCGGGCGGCGCGACCATCGACCTGAGGGAGAGTGGTTTCAGGGCCGCGCGTCGAGCGACAGGCTGCCGCCTTCCTCCGGGGCAATCCGTTTGGTGGGCAGGGCGCCCGCGATGCCGCCCACGGTCACGTTGCGCCCCTCTGGCAGGTCAGGTTCCGGCGGCAGACCGGCGGCGTTGCCGTCCAGCGTGCCGTTGCGCCAGATGCCTTCGCGTACCGTGCCGTCGGCATAGAGCAAACGGCCCTGTCCGTGGCGCTTGCCTTTGAGGAACTGGCCGGAATAGGCATCGCCGTTGACGTAGGTCGCGATGCCCTTGCCGGTGATCTCTCCGTTTTCCCAGGCGCCCTGGTACTGGAACCCGTCCGACATGACGATCCGCCCGTGTCCGTCGCGCTGGCCCGAGGCGAAGGCGCCTTCGTAGACGGTGCCGTCCGGGTAGGTGGCCTTGCCGCGGCCGTGGCGCTGGCCGTCTTTCCACTGGCCCTCGTAGCGGTAGCCGTCCGGATAGGTCATGACGCCGTAGCCGTGGTTGCGCGTGTTCGCGAAGCTGCCCACGTAGGTCAACCCGTCTGCGTAGACGGCCTTGCCCTCGCCCTGGATCACGCCCTTGTCCCATTGGCCTTCGTAGGTGGCGCCGTCGGGATAGGTGATCTTGCCGATGCCATTGGCCAGATCATCCTTGAACCGGCCTTCATAGATCGCGCCGTCGGGGTAGGTGACCTTGCCCTTGCCCGCGATATGACCGTCGATCCACTGGCCCTCGTAGCGATAGCCGTCGGTGCCCGTGAACGTGCCCTGTCCCTGGCGCTTGTCGTTCCGGAATTCGCCGATGTAGATGTCGCCATTGGCATAATGCACGGTGCCCTTGCCGTGGCGCTGACCGTTGACGAGGGCGCCGGTGAAGATGTCGCCGTTGGGCTGGACCAGCTTGCCCTGGCCGTCGATCTGGCCCTTGACCCAGCCGCCTTCGTAGACCAGCCCGTCGGGCATGGTGATCTTGCCATAGCCGTCGCGCTCTCCATTCTTGATCTGGCCTTCGTAGACGGCCTGATCGGGATAGGTGACCCGCGCCTGCCCGTGCTTGGCGCCGTTTTGCCACTGGCCATCGTAGATATAGCCGTTGTCGCCGCGCATGACGCCGCGCCCGTGGTGCTGGGCGTCAAGGAAATTGCCTTCGTAGGTGACGCCGTTGGCATAGCGCGCCTTGCCCTGGCCGTTGATCTTGCCGTTCAGCCACTGGCCCTCGTAGTGGCCGCCGTCGGGATAGTCGATGCGGCCGGTGCCGTCCGGGCGTCCGCGGGTGAACTCTCCGACATAGACCGCGCCGTTGGTAAAGCGCGCGCGGCCCTTGCCCTGGATCTCTCCCATGATCCAGTTGCCGCTGTATTCATAGCCGCTTGGCATCCGGTAGGTGCCCTGTCCGTGCTGGACCCCGTCCACCAGCTGTCCGCTGTAGGTGCTGCCATCGCTATAGGTCCGGGTCTGGACGTCCTGCGCCGCCGCGATCTGCGGGAGGGTCATCAGGGCAAGCGCGAGGAGCGGCGACGGGCGGGTCAGGGTCATGCGGTCTTGGGCCTCTTGGCGATGGGGTATCGTTCGGAAACCTAGGTCAGCCGGGCAGGCAGGGCAACGGCGGGTGCCGGGTGACTTCCCCTCAGGCGTGGGTCTGCTATGTGGGCACAAGGACTTGGGAAAGGGCAGCGCGATGAGCGATCGGTTTCGCGTGACACTGGCACAGTTGAACCCCGTGGTGGGGGATCTGGCGGGCAATGCGGCAAAGGCGAAGGCCGCCTGGGAAGAGGGGCGCGCGCAGGGCGCCGACCTGGTGGCCCTGCCCGAGATGTTCATTGCCGGGTACAACGCGCAGGACCTGGTGATGAAACAGGCCTTTCACATCGCGGCGATGGAGGCGGTCGACAAGCTGGCCGCCGACTGCGCCGAGGGTCCGGCGCTGGCCATTGGCGGCCCCTATGTCGAGGGGACCGAGCTGTTCAACGCCTATTTCATCTGCAACGGCGGCAAGGTCGTCACGCGGGTGCTGAAGCATGAACTGCCCAACGAAAAGGTGTTCGACGAGGTCCGCATCTACGACAGCGGCCCCATCGGCGGGCCCTATGCGGTGGGCAACACGCGCATCGGGTCGCCCATTTGCGAGGATGCCTGGCACCCGGACGTGGCTGAAACGCTGGCCGAAACGGGCGCCGAGTTCCTGCTGGTGCCCAATGGCTCGCCCTATTACCGCAACAAGTACGAGACCCGGCTGAACCACATGGTGGCGCGGGTGGTCGAGACGGGCCTGCCGCTGATCTATCTCAACATGGTGGGTGGGCAGGACGACCAGGTCTTTGACGGCGGGTCCTTCGTGCTGAACCCGCATGGCGGGATCGCGGTGCAACTGCCGGTTTTCGAGGAATGCGTGGTGCCAGTGGACATGGTGCGCGGGCCTGATGGCTGGCGCTGCGAGGAAGGCGTGTTCGATGTGCATCCCGATGCATGGGAGCAGGATTACCGCGTCATGGTCGAGGCGGTGCGCGACTACCTGCGCAAGGCGGGGTTCGCCAAGGTGCTGCTGGGCCTGTCGGGCGGCGTGGACTCGGCGCTGGTGGCGGCGATTGCGGTGGATGCGCTGGGCGTGGACAACGTGCGCTGCGTGATGCTGCCCTCGGAATATACCTCGCCGGAGTCACTGGAGGATGCCGAAGCCTGTGCCAAGGCGCTGGGCTGCCGCTATGACTATGTGCCGATCAAGGGGCCGCGCGACGCGGTGACAGAGGCGCTGGCGCCGCTGTTCGAAGGGCTGGAACCGGACCTGACAGAGGAAAATATCCAGTCGCGCCTGCGGGGCCTGCTGTTGATGGCGCTGTCGAACAAGTTTGGCGAGATGCTGCTGACCACCGGCAACAAGTCAGAGGTCGCGGTGGGCTATGCCACGATCTACGGCGACATGGCGGGCGGCTATAACCCGATCAAGGACCTGTATAAAACGCGGGTCTTCGAGACCTGCCGCTGGCGCAACGCCAACTTTCGCCCCTGGATGAATGGCCCCGAGGGCGAGGTGATCCCCGAGCGGATCATCACCAAGCCGCCCAGCGCCGAGCTGCGCGAGGACCAGAAGGACAGCGACTCGCTGCCCGATTACCCGGTGCTGGACGCGATCCTGCAGATCCTCGTGGATGACGACGGCTCCATCGCCGACTGCGTGGCGAAGGGTTATTCCCGCGAGGACGCCAAGAAGGTCGAGCACCTGCTTTATATCAGCGAATACAAGCGGTTCCAGTCGGCGCCCGGTGCCCGGCTGACGAAACGGGCGTTCTGGCTGGACCGCCGTTATCCCATCGTCAACCGGTGGCGCGACGGCGAGTCGTGACCCTGTTGCATGCCTGCGCCGTCTTTGACAGGGTCGGGGCACGACATGTGGAGGTTTGCATGACACGTTTTCTTTCGTTTATTGCGGCAATGCTCATGGCCGTGCCGGGTCTGGCCGCAGAGCTGGACGACCGGTACGAATCCATGGGGACAATGACCGTCACGCTGGACGGAACAGCCACCCGGATGGTCATCCCCTACGACCGGGAAAAGGATCGGCCCTACGCCGAACAGAAGATGATCATGGGATCTTTCCTGACCATCAACACCGTCGGACGAGTGGTCGATGAAACGGGCAAGCCGGGGCGCCCGATGGTGCAGGTCACCTTGCAGAAGCGGAACGGTGACATGGCGCTGATCTCGGCGGAAATCTTCGACGACAAGGGCTATGATGCCCCTATGGTGATGGGGGCCGACGGAGGCGACGGCAAACTGGTGGCGTTCGAGATGACGCCGGACAATGTCGTGACCGCCACGGTCGAGGGCACCTTCCTGCGCCTGACGGGCTATACCAGCGAACCGCGGGTGGCCGACGGGGCAGAGCCGGTTGCGGCCACGATCGAGTGGACGGCAGAGATCGCCCCGCTTGAGTGATCCGGCTTTCGGTCCTGCCCGAATGGGTCTGACGCCCGATCCCGGCTAAATCCGTATCATCCTGCAGATTGCCAGGCACCCCGACAGACCGGCGCGTAGGATCGGGCGCCGGGCCGCCAAGGATCGCCCCTCAACCCGCAAAGCGGATGCATCGTCAGAGGTATGCCGTTTATTCCCACCACCGGTCAATCGCCGCGATGTCACCGTCGGACCAGCCGAAGTGATGCGCGAATTCATGCACGGTGACATGGGCGATCAGGTCGTCCAGCTCGATATCGCCGCGCGTGCGCCATTCGTCGAGGATCGGTTCACGGAACAGCCAGACCGTGTCGGGAAAGGGTGCCGGATCTGCAAAGCTTTTCTCCGTCATGGGGATGCCGTCATAAAGCCCGGTCAGCTCGTGGGGGTCGTCGATCCGCATCTCGTCCAGGATCTCCTGCGGCGGCCAGTCGACCACCTGCAGGACCACCGCGCGGGCGCCGTTGCGGAACGGGTCCGGGAAACTCTCGATGGTCCGTTCAGCCACCGCGTAGAAATGCTGGGTATCGCTCATGGTGCCAAACTCAGGGGCGGGGTCAGCGGGTAGCGGGCCAGTTCCTCGTGCAGGGCGCCGTCCTGGTGCAGGGTCGAGGCGAAGAGGCTGAAGCTGTTGCAGGCGAAGGGGCCAATGCTGGCGCTGGCCAGCACGGCCAGCAGCGGCGAGGCATCGGCCTGCCCCTTGAGCCGGGCCAGCGTGACATGCGGGCGGAACCGGCGGCGTTCCGGAGCCACGCCGACGCTGCGCAGCCGGGCCAGCACGCGGTCGCGCAATTCGTTCAGCGGGGCATTTCCATCGGCCTCCAGCGCGACGGCCTGTCCGTGACGCCCGCCAAAGATCGAGGCCCCGGCCAGCGTCAGGTCCAGCGCGGGCGCGCGCAGGGTCTGCAGCGCGTCATGGACGGCCTCGGTTGTCTCTTCGTCCTGTTCACCCAGAAAGGCGAGCGTCAGGTGCAGGTTCTCGTAGGGCGTGGGACGGCCGACGGAAAACCGCGACTGCAGGTCGTCCAGCGCGTCGCGGGCCTCTTCGGGCAGGGACAGAGCGATGAAGAGCCGCATCAGAGCGCGGTCAGTTCGGTGCGGGGCAGGATGGCGGCGAAATCCTCGGGCAGGCAAAGTTGCGTCCCCGGCGACATGACCGCCGCCGCTGCCGCCGCCGCGCCCTGGCGTAGGGCCTCGGGGTGGTCCAGCCCCTCGGCCAGTGCCTTGACGAAACCGCCGACGAAACTGTCGCCTGCACCGATGGCGCTGACGACCTGGTCATTCGCGGCGGAGACATGCCAGCGGCCCGTGTCGGTTGCCATGACGGATCCATCCTTGCCGCGGGCGATGATGACGATCCCTGCGGCGCCGCGGGCGCGCAGGGTCTCGGCAAATGCGGCGCTGTCTGAACGGGTTTCCAGCCCGAGGCCGGAAAGATCGCGTGCCTCTGCGCTGTCCATGCGCAGGACAAAGGGCGCGGGACCCGGTGCCGTGGCCTGGTGGTGCAGATGCGCGCCCGAGGTGTCCACCACCACGCGGCGCCCCTCCAGCCGGGCGCAGGCGCGGGTGATCCAGCCCGGCGCGCAGCCCGGCGGCATACTGCCCGACAGCACGATATAGTCCCCCCCTCCGGCCTCGGCGGCGAGCCTGTCCAGGACATCGTCAAGCTGGGCTTCGGTCCATTCGGGACCCGACAGGACAAAGCGGTATTGGCCGCCGGTCGACTCGTCGGTGACGGAAAAGCTGTGCCGGGTCTCGCCCGGCGCCTCGTGCCGGATCAGGTCCAGCTCCCGGTCGCGCAGCAGCCGTTCCAGCGCCATGCCGTTGGGGCCGCCCAAGGCGACCAGCGCGCGCGCCTGGCCGCCCAGTTGCACCACCGCGCGGGCCACGTTGACGCCGCCGCCGCCCGGTTCCGCCGTTTCCGGCCCGCAGCGCAGTTTCGGCCCCGCCGAGACGCTGGCGCAGGAAGTGGCGAGGTCGAGCGCCGGGTTCAGGGTGACGGTCAGGATCTCTGTCATGGGCGCGGTTCCTCTGGAGGCGCGTTCGGGGCCACGGACCCCTTGCCTAGCATCGGGGCGGAACGTGGGCCAGCGTCACCGCGCGTCGCGCCCTGACATGCGGCGGAACTGGACAAATCCCGCGCCTTGTGAAAACACGCCGCCCTGACAGGAGGCCACGTCATGACCGTCACCCGCTTTGCGCCCTCGCCCACCGGCTATATCCACGTCGGGAACCTGCGCACCGCGCTGTTCAACTACCTGATCGCCCGCAAGAGCGGCGGTGAGTTCGTGCTGCGCATCGACGACACCGACCCGGAGCGGTCGAAAGAGGACTATGTCGACGCCATCAAGCAGGACCTGGAATGGCTGGGCCTGACCTGGGACCGCATCGAACGCCAGTCGCAGCGGCTGGACCGTTACGAGGCTGCGGCGGACAAGCTGCGCGAGATGGGCCGGTTCTACGAGGCTTTCGAGACACCGACCGAGCTGGACCTCAAGCGCAAGAAGCAGCTGAACATGGGCAAGCCGCCGGTCTACGACCGCGCGGCGCTGGATTTGTCCGACGAGGACAAGGCGAAACTGCGGGCCGAGCGTGGCGATGGCGTCTGGCGGTTCAAGCTGGACCACGAGCGCATCGCCTGGGAGGACGGTATCCTGGGCGAGGTGTCCATCGACGCGGCGAGCGTGTCGGACCCGGTGCTGATCCGGGCGGACGGGCAGTTCCTCTATACGCTGGCCTCGGTGGTCGATGACATGGAAATGGGCATCACCAACGTGGTGCGTGGCAATGACCATGTCACCAATACCGCGACGCAGATCCAGATGATCCGCGCGCTGGGGGGTGAACCGCCGGCCTTTGCGCATCACTCGCTGCTGACCGGGCCGCAGGGGGAATCGCTGTCGAAACGGCTGGGCACGCTGGCCCTGCGCGACCTGCGCGAAAACGGCGTGGAGCCGGAAGCGCTGTTGAGCCTGATGGCGCGGCTGGGATCGTCGCAGCCGGTCGAGCTGCGCCTGTCGCTGGACGAGATCGCCGAGGGGTTCGAGCTGGACCAGTTCGGTTCGGCGCCGACCAAGTTCGATGTCGAGGACCTGTATCCGCTGACCGCCAGGAAGCTGCACGGGCTGGAGCTGGACGCGGTGGCGGATGAGGTGCGCGCGCTGGGCGTGCCCGATGACAAGGCGGCGGCTTTCTGGAACGTGGTGCGCGACAACATCACCACCCGCAAGGAGATGGCGGGCTGGTGGGCGCTGTTCCGCGACGGGGCGGAGCCGCTGGTGGACGAGGAAGACCGCGACTTCGTGACCGAGGCCTTTGGCATGCTGGGCGAACCGCCCTATGACGCCGAGACCTGGGGCAGCTGGACCACGGCGGTCAAGGACGCCACGGGGCGCAAGGGCAAGAAGCTGTTCATGCCGCTGCGCAAGGCGGTGACCGGGCTGCAGCGCGGGCCGGAGATGGCCGAGGTGATGCCGCTGATGCAGGTCAAGCCGGGCGGCAAGGGCGCGGCGGGGTAAACCCCGCCCTACGCGGTTTGTCCCGGGACGGCGCCTGTCTGGCGCCCCCCGGAAGTATTTTCAAGCCCAAAGAAGACAGGCCGGTGTCGCCTGAGGCTCAGGCGGCGGCGATGATCCGGCTGCCCAGGGCGGACAAGCCCGCGTCGGTCAGGGTGCGGATCTCGTCCGTGAGGGGACGCGCGCGGGCATAGCGGGGCGCGGCGCGGTCATCCAGGATCGGCGCCTGCCAGCCGAGGGTGGACTCGAAGAACTGTGCCGGGCCGCCGGGACCGTATTCCGCCAGGTAGCCTGCCACCACAACGTCGAGATAGCTGAGCAGGATCGGGTTTTCCGGGCCCGGATCGCGGTGGCGGTCGGGATCGATCGCATAGACAACGACGGCGCGCGCGTCGCTGTCATGGGTCAGGTTTTGGGTGGCGTCGAGCCGGTCATAGGCGCCTTCGCGGTGGTCGAGCTCTGCCCAGCTGTCACCGGGGACCGGGGCGATCAGCCCGTCGATATGCGACTCTGGGTCGCGCACGGCGGTGAGATAGCACAGGTCCCGTTCGGGCACCGCGCGCCAGGCGCGGCGCCAGCCATGCAGGCGGGCGCGATGTGCGGGTGTGTGTTCATGGGTCGTGCGGTTCACCAGAGACCCGTAGCCAAAGAAATATACATGCTCCATGTGCGAAATATTCGCTTGTTTTGACGCATGTCAAACCCCGAAGGCCGGCATCGTGCCAGATAGGTGACTGATCAATGTATTTTGGAGATCCGCATGCGGGTGACGAAAAGAACCAATATCGCGATGCGCGTACTGATGTATTGCGCCGCGAATCCCGGGCGGCTTGTCACCAAGCACGAGATTGCCCAACGGTGCAACGCCTCGGAAAACCACCTGGCGCAAGTCATCAACCAGCTGGCCCAGATGGGGTTCCTGCACACCCAGAGGGGGCGCAACGGCGGGCTGGAACTGGGCCGTCCGGCGGAGGATATCGTCATCGGTGACATTTTCCGCGCGCTGGAACAGCCGGTGCCGCTGGCTGAATGTTTTGCCGATGTGGACAACACCTGTCCGCTGACCGATGCCTGCCGGTTGCGTAATGCGCTGACCCGGGCCGCCAACGCCTTTTACGAGACGCTGGACCCGATCACGCTGGATTCGCTGGTCTGTGACAACGCCGCGTTGATGAACATCATCTCGAGCGAGGGATGCAGAGTGGGGCGGCTTGCCAACGCCGGGGCGATGGACTAGCGTCTGCGCATCTTCGACGGGAGAACCGGGGAGGGCCTAGGCCCGGAGCCGGTGCCGAAGGCGCAACCGCCCCGGAAACGCTCAGGCCGCATGGACCGCGAAGAGGCAAGACTCTGGAGAGAGGCGCCGGATGTGCGTCCGCCGAAGGGATAACGATCTCAGGCCGAAGGACAGAGGGGGCAGTGGGGCTGCGGAATTGGTCCGTGGCGGAACTGCCCGGACGCGCTGTGCGTCATGGGCAAAGGGGAGCGCATGGCGGACGACGAGCCCAACGAGTTGAAGACAACCGTCCTGAACGAGTTGCACCACGCGCGCGGCGCGAAGATGGTGGGATTCGCCGGCTACGAGATGCCGGTGCAGTACAAGCTGGGCGTGCTGAAAGAGCACCTGCAGACACGGACCCAAGCCGGACTGTTCGACGTCAGCCACATGGGACAGGTGATCCTGCGCGGGCCGAACCTGGCCGAGGCGCTGGAGCGGCTGGTGCCTGTGGACGTGGCGGGACTGGCCGAAGGGCGGCAGCGCTACGCCTTTTTCACCAATGACGCGGGCGGGATCGAGGACGACCTGATGATCGCCAACCGGGGCGATCACCTCTTTGTGGTGGTCAATGCCGCCTGCAAGGAGGCCGATGTGGCGCGCATGCGCGCGGCGCTGGAACCCGGCGGCATCACCGTGAAACTGCTGGAAAATCGTGCGCTTGTGGCGCTGCAGGGGCCCGCGGCCGAGGATGTGCTGGCCGAGCATTGCCCCGCGGTGCGCGACATGCGTTTCATGGACGTCGAGACGTTGCCCATCGCGGGAGCGGAATGCTGGGTCTCGCGGTCGGGCTATACCGGCGAGGATGGCTTTGAGATCTCGGTGCCCAATGTGGCCGCCGTGGATCTGGTGAAATCGCTGCTGACGGATGCCCGGGTGGAACCCATCGGGCTGGGCGCGCGGGACAGCCTGCGGCTGGAAGCGGGCCTGTGCCTGTACGGGCAGGACCTGGATCCGGGAACATCCCCGGTCGAGGCGGGGCTGACCTGGGCGATCCAGAAGGTGCGGCGCGCCGATGGTGCGCGCGCGGGCGGCTATCCGGGCGCGGACCGGGTGCAGCGCGAGATGGCGGATGGCCCGGCGCGCAAGCGCGTGGGCCTGCGGCCCGAGGGCCGGGCGCCGATGCGCGCGGGCGTCGTGCTGTATGATGCCGAGGAAGGCGGGGCCGAGGTCGGCGCCGTGACCTCGGGCGGCTTTGGCCCCTCTGTCGAGGGGCCGGTGGCCATGGGATACGTGTCGGCAGGATGCGCGGCAGAGGGCACGGCCCTCTGGGGCGAGCTGCGCGGCAAACGGGTTCCGGTGCGGGTGGCAAAGCTGCCGTTCGTGCCGGCTGGGTTCAAACGGTGAAACAGGGAGACTTACATGAAATTCACCGAGGAACATGAATGGCTGCTGGTCGAGGGTGACCTGGTCGTCGTGGGCATCACCAATCACGCGGCGGAACAGCTGGGCGACATCGTCTTTGTCGAACTGCCCGAGGAAGGCCGCGAGGTGACCAAGGACGAGGAAGTCGTGGTGATCGAATCGGTCAAGGCGGCCTCGGACATCCTGGCGCCTCTGGATGGCGAGATCGTCGAGGTGAACGAGCCCATCGTCGAGGAGCCCGGCAAGATCAACGAGGACCCCGAGGGTGATGCCTGGTTCTTCAAGATGAAGGTCGAGGACCTGTCGGCACTGGACGACATGATGGACGAGAAGGCCTACAAGGACTTCATTTCGTGAGCGCGGCAGCGGGGTAAACCCCGCCCTACGCTTCTGCCCGGCGGAGTTGTGATTGGCGGACGAAAAGGGGGCGCTGCCCCCGTCTCCCTCCGATCGCCTCCCCCGGGGGATTTTTCCTAAGAAGAAGCCCGGGAGCGAAGCTTCGGTGAGAAAACTCGTGAAGATCACCGGCGAACGCGGTCGTTGGACGGCAGAAGTTGAAGGCAAGCGGCTGGCCGTCATTCACAACACTTGGCGAGTCGGCCAGACCGGATACGAGGACCCGATGGAAGGCATCGACCGGAACGGAAAGCGTTTCAGGGAATACGCGGAGGCCCTTCGCCATCATGATTTCGTGGTGATGCAGAGGGATGTGGGTGGGGGTGATCTCTCCCGCGACGGCTATATCGGCGTTTTTTCGTTCGACAATTTGGATTTGACGGAGGGGGCGCCTGTCCGGCTTCGATTGCTGGATCGTGTCGCGGACCCGAAGCGTTGAAAAGGAAGGCACAGGAATGACCTACGAGCCCATCGACTATCTGCCCTATGATTTCGCCAATCGGCGGCACATCGGCCCGTCGCCCGAGGAAATGGCGCGCATGTTCAACGTGCTGGGCGTTTCGGGGCTGGACCAGCTGGTGGATGAAACCGTGCCGGCGAACATCCGGCAGGACAGGCCGCTGGATTTCGGCAAGCCGCTGTCCGAGCGTGAATTGATCTACCGGCTGCGCGAGGTGGCGTCGAAGAACAAGGTGCTGACCTCGCTCATCGGGCAGGGGTATCACGGCACGGTCACGCCGCCGGCGATCCAGCGCAATATCCTGGAGAACCCGGCCTGGTACACCGCCTACACACCCTACCAGCCCGAGATCAGCCAGGGCCGGCTTGAGGCGCTTCTGAACTTCCAGACCATGATCTGCGACCTGACGGGGCTGGAGATCGCCAATGCCTCGCTGCTGGACGAGGCGACCGCCTGCGCCGAGGCCATGACCATGGCGCAGCGGGTGGCGAAATCGAAGGCAGGGGCGTTTTTCGTCGATGAGAACTGTCACCCGCAGAACATCGCGGTGATGAAGACCCGGGCAGAGCCGCTGGGGATCGAAGTGATCGTCGGGGCGCCGGAGGCGCTGGAGGCCGACAAGGTGTTCGGCGCGATCTTTCAGTATCCCGGCACCTATGGCCACCTGCGGGATTTCACCGCCGAGATGGAGGCGCTGCACGCCGCCAATGCGGTGGGGATCGTCAGCGCCGACCCGTTGTCGTTGTGCCTGCTGAAGGAGCCGGGCGCGATGGGCGCGGATATCGCCGTGGGCTCGACCCAGCGATTCGGCGTGCCGGTGGGTTATGGTGGCCCGCACGCCGCCTACATGGCCTGCAAGGACGCGATGAAACGCTCGATGCCCGGGCGGATCGTCGGCGTGTCCGTCGACAGCCACGGCAACCGCGCCTACCGTCTGTCGTTGCAGACGCGTGAACAGCACATCCGGCGCGAAAAGGCGACCTCGAACGTCTGTACCGCGCAGGCGCTTTTGGCGGTCATGGCCGGGTTCTACGCGGTTTTCCACGGGCCCAAGGGGTTGCGCGCCATCGCGCAGCGCATCCATCGCAAGACGGTGCGCCTGGCCAAGGGGCTGGAAGCGGCGGGCTTCAAGGTGGAGCCGTCCGAGTTCTTTGACACGATCACGGTGGATGTGGGGCTGTTGCAGCGCGGCGTCTTGCAGGCCGCCGTGCAGCAGGGGCTGAACCTGCGGCGCGTGGGCAAGACCCGCGTCGGCATCACGCTGGACGAACGAACCCGGCCCTCGACCATCGAGGCGGTCTGGCGTGCTTTCGGGCTGGTGAAAAAGGACGACCCGGCGGAGTCCGAGTACCGCCTGCCCGAGGCGATGATCCGGCAGAGTGCCTACCTGGAACATGACGTCTTTCACATGAACCGGGCCGAGACAGAGATGATGCGCTACATGCGCCGTCTGGCCGACCGTGACCTGGCGCTGGACCGGGCGATGATCCCGCTGGGCTCCTGCACGATGAAGCTCAACTCGGCTGCCGAGATGATGCCGGTCAGCTGGCGCGAGTTTTCGATGATCCACCCCTATGTGCCCAAGGACCAGGCGCGGGGCTATGCCGAGCTGATCGAGAACCTGAACGCCAAGCTGTGCCAGATCACCGGCTATGACGCGATTTCCATGCAGCCCAATTCCGGCGCTCAGGGGGAATATGCGGGGCTGCTGACGATCCGGCGCTGGCAGATGGACCGGGGCGAGGGGCAGCGCAACGTCTGCCTGATCCCGGTCAACGCGCATGGCACCAACCCGGCCTCGGCGCATATGGTGGGCTGGAAGGTGGTTGCGGTGAAATGCGATGCCCAGGGGTCGATCGACGTCGAGGATTTCCGCGCCAAGGCGGAGAAGCATTCCGACGCGCTGGCGGCCTGCATGATCACCTATCCGTCGACCCACGGGGTGTTTGAGGAGACGGTGAAAGAGGTCTGCGCGATCACCCATGAACATGGCGGGCAGGTCTATATCGACGGCGCCAACATGAACGCGATGGTGGGCCTGTCGCGGCCCGGTGACCTGGGCGGGGACGTCAGCCACCTGAACCTGCACAAGACATTCTGCATTCCGCACGGCGGGGGCGGCCCCGGCATGGGGCCGATCGGGGTCAAGGAGCACCTTGTCCCGCACCTGCCCGGCAACCCGCTGGACGCGGAAGGCGGCGCGGTCAGCGCGGCCTCTTTCGGTTCGCCTTCGCTGTTGCCGATCTCCTGGGCCTATTGCCTGATGATGGGCGGCAGCGGCCTGACCCAGGCGACGCGGGTGGCGATCCTGAACGCCAACTACATCGCCAAGCGGCTGGAGGGCGCCTATGACGTGCTCTATCGCGGCTCGAACGGCTGGGTCGCGCATGAATGCATCCTGGATACCCGGCCTTTCGAGAAATCGGCGGGTGTCACCGTCGAGGACATTGCCAAGCGGCTGATGGATGCAGGCTTTCACGCGCCGACCATGAGCTGGCCGGTGGCGGGGACGCTGATGGTGGAACCGACGGAGTCCGAGACCAAGGCAGAGCTGGACCGCTTCTGCGATGCGATGCTGGCGATCCGAGAGGAGATCCGCGCCATCGAGGACGGCGACATGGACCGCGAGCAGAACCCGCTGAAACTGGCGCCGCACACGATGGAGGACCTCGTGCGTGACTGGGACCGGCCCTATAGCCGCGAACAGGGCTGTTTCCCGCCGGGGGCTTTCCGGGTCGACAAGTACTGGCCGCCGGTCAACCGGGTGGACAACGTCTATGGCGACCGGCACCTGATCTGTACCTGCCCGCCGATGAGCGATTACGCCGAAGCGGCGGAGTAGGCCCACAGGCACCAGAGCCGCTGCACCAGAAAATGCCCTCGCAGGGAGCTGCGAGGGCATTGTCGTTTTTTTTGGGCGCTCAGAACCTATACCTGCAGCTCCGCGCTTTCCCGGTCCGCGACGGCCTTCATCGCCGGGCGATCGGCGCAGCGGTCTATCCACGCCTTGACGACGGGGTCCTTCGGCGCCGCCTCCGGCAACCATTGGAAAGGGCTCGACAGCAGAAGGTCGACCGCCGAATAGGTGTCGCCCAAGAGGTAGGGCTGACCGTCCAGCGCCTCTGCCAGCCGGGCCACGACGGTGTTCATGTCGCGGAAGGTCGCCTGCACGATGGGATGGTCGACCTTGGCCCAGTCCAGCACGAGCAGCGGCTCCATCACGCCCTGGTAGTAGAACAGCCAGCTGAGGAAGGCCCCGCGCTGCGGATGCCCCACGGGACGCCCGAGCCCGGACTCGGGGAACCTGTCGGTCAGGTAGGTCATGAGGGCGCTGCGTTCGCGCACATGGTCCGCGCCATCGGTCAGATAGGGCACCTTTTTCTCGGGGTGGGGGTTCTTCGGGTCCGGTGCGCCGCTGCCATCCCCACGGGCGACGGTGACGTCGATGACTTCGACCTGGTCGGCGATGCCCATCTCCTCGATCAGGACGAGGATGGAGGTCGAGCGCGAGCGCGGGGCGTGGAAAAGCTTGAGCATGGGTGTCTCCTGTTACTCGGGAATGCCTTGCTTTAGCCGACACCTGCTGACAGATGCTGTCAGCATGGCCCGGACCGATCGTCTCTTTCGCCTCATGGACGCCTTGCGCCGTCTGCCCGCCCCGGTCACCGCCGGGCGGCTGGCGACGGAGATGGGCGTTTCGCGGCGCCAGCTGTATCGGGACATTGCCACGTTGCGCGCGGGCGGCGCCCTGATCGACGGCGAGGCGGGGGTGGGCTATCGGCTGACCGAGGACCCGGCCTTGCCACCTCAGAGCTTTTCCCGGCTGGAGATCGAGGCGCTTGTGCTTGCCGTCGGAGAGTTGCGCCAGACCGGCGACGCGGCACTGGAGGCGGCGGGCCGCACGGCCCTGGCCCGGATCATCGCCACGCTGGCAGACGAGCAGGCGCGGCAGGCCATGCACACGGTCCTGCGCAGTTTTCGCGCGCCGCCGGTCCGGGTGGACGTCACCGTGGACATGGCGCTGTTGCGCCGGGCCTGCTGGGAGGAACTGGCGCTGGACGTGCGGTATCGCGACCTCAAGGACCAGGTCACAGAGCGCGAGGTCTGGCCCCTGGGCATCAGCTATTCGGAGGGCACGTTGATGGTGCTGGTCTGGTGCTGCCTGCGGCAGGACTGGCGCCTGTTCCACGCCTCGGGGATCGAAAGTGCGGCCCTGAACGGGCGCAGCTTTCGCCCACGGCGCGTGCCCTTGCTGCGCGATTACGCGGCACGCTTTGCGGACTGTGGGTAGGGCGCCGCCTCAGGCGTCGTTGTCGACGGCCAGTTCACCCGGATAGGCGTTTTTCTCGGGCGCCGGGGCCGGGTCGGGCGCGGGGGTGTCGACGAGGAAGGCAAAGGCGTCGCGCACCTTGTCCCAGGTCGCCTTGTCGCTGGCCGCCAGCAGGTAGCCCGAGCTGGTGTCGCCCGTGTATTCCGACCCGTCCAGCATGGCGACATGGCCGCCCGCCTGCCGGGTCACGACGACTCCGGCGGGCTGGTCCCAGGCGGTGAGTTTCGCGAACAGCACGAAATCGATCTCTCCCTGGGCCAGCGTGCGAAACTCGTGGCAGGCGCAGCGCAGCGACCAGACCCGACCGAATTTCGGCAGGGCGGCGGCGGCCTCGGCGCGCTTTTCCTCGGGGACCAGGAACAGCGGCACGAAGCCGTTGAGCTGGTCCAGCGGCTTGTTCCGGTCGTGATCGGTGTTGACGAAGCGGCTGTCGCGGCGCGGCAACTGCATTTGCGCCGGGTGCTCGTTATCGGCCCAGACGATGTCGTTCAGCACCGGATCATAAAGCAGGCCAAACACCGGGCGGCCAAAGCGCAGGACAGAGACCATGACCCCGAATAGCGGAAGACCCTTGGCAAAGTTCCAGGTGCCGTCGACCGGGTCGATGGTAAAGCAAAGCTCTGCCTCGGGGATCTTCTTGACCAGGTCGGGGTTCGACGAGGCGGCCTCTTCGCCGACGATCACGGCAGAGGGAAAGAACCGTTGCAGGCCCCGGGTGATCATCGCCTCGGCGCTGGTGTCGGCCTCTGTCACCAGGTCATGCGGGCCGGTCTTTTCGCCGATCTGATGGGTTCCAAGCTTGCGGAAACGCGGCATGATCTCGGCCTTGGCGGCGCGTCGAACGAGATTGAACAGCTGCGTGCGCTGGGCGGAGGTCAGCGGCGCCGTGACCGGCATCGGCAGGGAATCACTCATGGGACAGATCCGGCGATGGTTTCGGTTGCCCAAGGTGGTGCCAGTCCGGGCCACGGGATGCAACGTGACAGCCTGTCCGGGGTGTCATTCCCGGGCGCGCAGAACACCGGCTGGACGCGCCGCCAGCGGGCGCCAGGCAAAGCCCAGACCGGCCAGCAGGGTGGCCAGCACGCCGCCGGTGACGATCCCGATGGCCGAGGGCCAGATCACCGCGAAGTCCGTCTCCATCACAAAGGTCATGACGGCCCAGGCCCCGGCGATGCCCGCGCCCAGTGCCACCGCGCCCGCTGCCCCGCCAAGCAGGGCAGAGCGCAGGGCAAAGCTCTGCAGGATGCGGGCGCGGGTGGCGCCGAGGGTTTTCAGCACCGCGGCCTCGTAGGTGCGCGGGCCTTCGCCCGCCGCCGCCGCGCCGATCAGCACGAGAAAGCCGGTCAGCAGGGTTGCCGCCGCGCCCCAGCGAACCGCGGTGCCGATGCCGTCCAGCAGTTCGCTGACCCGGTCGATGGCGTCGCGGACACGGATGGCGGTGATGTTGGGATACTGGCCTGCGAGGTCGCGCAGGATCTTCGCCTCTGCGGCTTCCTCGGCGTAGACGGTCGAGATGAAGGTATGCGGCGCCGCCTGTAGCGCGGCGGGGTTCATCGTCATGACAAAGCCGATCCCGGCGGTGGAAAAATCGACCTCTCGGAACGAGGTGATGGTGGCGGTGATGTCGCGTCCCAGGATGTTGACGGTCAGCGTGTCGCCCAGCTGCAAGCCCATTTCCTGTGCCTCTTCGGCGGCAAAGCTGACCTGCGGCGGGCCGCTGTACCCCTCGGGCCACCATGCCCCGGCGGTCACTGTCGTGCGCGCCCCTGCCGTTTCGGAATAGGTCACGCCACGGTCGCCGCGCAGGACCCAGTGTTCGCCGACCGCCTCTGTCGCCGGTTGCCCGTTGATGCGGGTGATGATGCCGCGCAGCATGGGCGCACTGTCGATGCGGCTGACGGCGGGGTCGTTTTCCAGCCTTTCGAGGTAGCCGGGCATCTGGTCCTTCTGGATGTCGACAAAGAAATACGAGGGCGCGACCTCTGGCAGGTCACGCTGGATCGCGCTTTGCAGGTTGCCGTCGATCTGGCCGATGGAGGCCAGCACCGTCAGTCCAAGGCCCAGCGACAGCACGACCGATCCGGCGCTTTCGCGTGGTCCGCCGATGGCGCCCAGTGCCCAGCGCCATGCGGGTCTGCCACGGGAGACCGGCGTGGCGATTCGGGCGATCCAGCGGATTGCCCAGGCGGCGCCCAAGAGCACCAGCAGCGCCCCGGCAATGCCGCCCGCGATCCAGAGCGTCAGCCCGGGCCGCCCGGCAAAGAGCGTCGCGCTGCCGACCAGCAGGGCGACCAGCACCAGCGTCGCCAGCACATAGCGCCACGCGGGCAGCAGGCGCGCGCTGTCCAGCGCGTCGCGGAACAGGGTTGCGGCGCGCACCTCCTCGGCCCGGGCCAGCGGCCAGAGCGTGAACAGGAGCGCGGTCAGCACGCCATAGAGCGCGGCCTCGCCCAGCGCGCCGGGATAGAGGGTAAAGACCGTGGGAACGGGCAAGGCGCCGGCGATAAGCGGGGCAAAGAGGAGGGGCACCAGCGCGCCAAGGATCAGGCCAAGGGCGATGCCGACGAGGCTGAGCACGCCGATCTGGATGAAATAGGTCTGGAAGATAGTATTTCGGGTCGCCCCCAGCGTGCGCAGCGTGGCAATCACGCTGGTCTTGCGCGAGAGATAGGCGCGCACCGCCGCCGACACCCCGATGCCCCCCACGGCCAGACCCGACAGCCCGACCAGGACCAGGAAACTGCCCAGCTGGTCCACGAAACGGGCAATGCCTGGGGCGCCGTTGCGCGCGTCGCGCCAGCTCAGGCCCTTGTCCTCGAACCGCTCCAGCGCGTCCGCGCGGACGGTATCGAGATCGGTCCCCGGCGGCAGGAGCATGCGGTATTCGGTTTCAAACAGCGACCCTTCGCTGAGCAGGCCCGAGCCTTGCAGGTCGGCGGTGCGCACGATGGTGCGCGGGCCAAGGCCGAACCCGTCCCCGGCGTCGTCCGGTTCGACGGCGATGGTGGCCCGCAGGGTGAACGCGCGCGTGCCAAGGCGAAAGCTGTCGCCCGGTTGCAGCGCCAGCCGGTCGGCCAGGATCGGCGCCATGACGGCGCCGTGATCTGTCAGCGCCTCGGCCAGCGGTATCGGCGGATCCAGCACCATCTCACCCAGGAGGGGATAGGCGGTGTCCACGGATTTCACCTGCGTCAACCCGCGCTCGGTGGTTCCGTCACGAGTCACCGTGGCCATCGAGCGGAAATCCGTCACTTCGGAGACGGCGCTGGCGGTCGCCTGCATCCAGGCGCGTTCCTCCTCGGTGGCAAAGCGGTAGGTGAATTCGGCCATCGCATCACCGCCCAGCAGGACGGCGCCCTGGTCCTCCAGCCCGGTCTGGATGGCAGAGCGGACCGAGCCAACCCCGGCGATGGCCGCCACGCCCAGAGCAAGACAGGCCAGGAAGATGCGGAAGCCGCGCAAGCCGCCGCGCAACTCTCGCCGGGCAAAGCGCGCCGAGGTGCCAAGGCTCATTCCGCGGCCCTCAGTTCGGTCGAGGCGATGCGCCCATCGTCCAGGTGCACCACCCGGTCGCAGCGCGCGGCCAGGTCCGGCGCATGGGTGACCAGCACCAGCGTCGCGTCATGTGCCCGCGACAGGCCGAACAGCAGGTCGACGATGGCCGCGCCATTGGCGCCGTCGAGGTTGCCCGTGGGTTCGTCGGCCAAGAGAATGTCCGGTTCCGGCGCCAGCGCGCGGGCCAGGGCGACGCGCTGCTGCTCGCCCCCCGACATCTGCGCCGGGTAGTGATCGGCGCGCGCGGCAAGCCCGACCTTGTCCAGCATCGCCCGCGCCCGGTCAAAGGCCCTTCGGTCGCCGGCCAGTTCCAGCGGCGTGGCGACGTTTTCCAGCGCGGTCATGGTGGGGATCAGGTGGAAGGACTGGAACACCACGCCCATGTGATCGCGGCGAAAGCGCGCCAGCGCATCCTCGCCCATCGTCGTCAGGTCATGGCCCAGCGCGTGGACCTGCCCGGTGCTGGCGCGTTCCAGCCCGCCCATGATCATCAGGAGCGAGGATTTGCCTGATCCCGACGGCCCGACAAGGCCCAGCGTCTCACCCCGCGTCACGTCCAGTGTGATTCCATGCAGGATTTCCACAAGTCCGGCATTGCCCCTGAGGCTGAGGGTGACATCTTGGAGCGAGAGAACGGCATCGGACACGGGGGACCTCGGAACATGTTGCACTGGGTCAGATATGGGCTGGAGGGCCTGCGCAACAAGGCATTGGCGGCTTTGTTCCTGCTACTGGCGACGGGCGCGGCGGCGGAGCGGGTGCATATCCTTGCGCTGGGGGACAGCCTGACGCAGGGCTACGGGCTGATCGAACAAGAAGGGTTCGTGCCGCAGCTGCGGGCCTGGCTGGCCGAGCGCGGCCATGACGTGCGGATCGTCAACGGTGGGGTGTCGGGGGATACGACGGCGGGCGGGCTGGCGCGGGTGGAATGGTCACTGACGCCCGAGATTCAGGCGATGATCGTGGCGCTGGGGGGGAATGACCTGCTGCGCGGGATCGACCCGGCGGCGGCGCGCGCCAATCTTGAAGGTATCCTGAAGGTGGCAGAGGCGCGCGGGCTGCAGGTGCTGCTGATCGGGATGTCGGCGCCGGGCAACTACGGGCCTGACTACAAGGCGCAGTTCGACGCGATCTATCCCGAACTGGCCGAGGCTTATGACACACTGTACCTTGAAAGTTTCTTCACGGGCCTGATGCAGGACGGGGAGATGCCCGGCGACCTGGGCCGCTACATGCAGCCCGACGGCATCCATCCCAACGGGGCCGGCGTGGCGCGTATCGTCGAGGCGATTGGTCCGAAGGTGGAAGAACTGATTTCACGGGTCGACCGCTGAGCGGTCAGGCGTCCACCTCTGCGCAGTCGTGGTCGAGCGTGTGCAGGGTGGTCAGGATCAGGGCCATGCCCACCAGCAGGCTGACGCTGAGATAAAGCCCGAAGGCGGAGAGGATCGACATGTCGAAACCAGCCCATCCGACCACAGCACTGACCAGTCCGATCATGCAACCTATAAGGAATGAGAAAATAGCCACGACACCCTCCATCTGTTTGGAAGGTACGCGGCCAGACCCTAACAAAACCTTAAGACTCGACGTATGACGCGGGGGATATTCGTTAAGATTCTTCATGTTCCGCTGACCGCGCGCCAGGCAAAACCCGGCAGTCTTGCGGCCATCTTTTGCATCAGGGGGCCATAGTCCGTCTCTCCGGCCATCATGCGCAGGTATTCGCCGCGCAGCGTGCGCGAGCTGCGAAAACTGCGGATGAAGGCGGGGCGGAGGGTTTCGCGGAACATCAGGTTGCGCAGCAGCCGGGCATGGCGCAATCCGCGATGGATCGGGTGCAACGCACGAATATAGCTGGTCAGCGCAGTGTCAGGCCTGCCCTGATCGAGGGCGCGGCAAACGGCCTCGGCCGCGAGCGCACCGCTGTCGAGCGCGTGGGCAATACCCTCGCCGGTGATCGGGTCTACAAGGCCTGCGGCATCGCCTGCCAGCAGGATGCGCCCCTTGCCGGGGACGGCCCGGAAATCGCCGAAGGGCAGAAACTGTCCCTTGACCGGCAATGTGTCCGGCAGGCCAAGCTGGTCGAGATAGCGGTAGAGCGCGGATTTCATGTCGGCGTTTCGGGACATCACGCCGCCAAGGCCCACGGTGGTGCCCCGCGGTTTCGGAAATTGCCAGCCATAGCCCCAGTCCGCGGCGCCGAAATCGATCCGCAGAGGGCGGTCCGGATCGGCGCCGGGATGCTCGACCTCCAGCGCGAACCCGATCCGCGCTCTGTCGAAGGCCGTGCCAAAGAGGGTCCGCGCAGTGGGGCTGTTGACGCCGTCGGCGGCGATCAGCAGCGGTGCCTCGATCCGTCCGCAGGGCAGGTCCAGAGCCGGACCATCAGGATCCAGCGTGCCGCTCTGCCCGGTGAAATCCACCACACCAGCCGCCAATGCCTGTTCGACCAGGGCTGCGTCCAGCTCATAGCGCATGCCGAGGTGCAGGGGTGGGGCATCACGGCTGTCGCCGAGCGGTTGGCCGTAGGCGTGAAAGGTGAACATGTCGCGCCGTTCCAGCGGAACGGGCGGCAAAGTCCCACCGAAAGTCTGGCGATAGCGCGCAATGGCGCGGCCGGTCAGGCCGCCGCCGCACAGCTTGTTGCGTGGGAAGCGTGCCTTGTCGACCAGGGCAACGCGCAACCCGGCCTGGACCGCGCGCATGGCGGCGGCGGAGCCGGCGGGTCCGGCCCCCAGAACGATCAGATCGAAGCGCCCGGTTGCCTGCGCGCGTCCCCGTGTCACAGAACGGTGACTTTGGCGCCGGGCTGCACGCGTTCGAAAAGGTCGATTACGTGATCATTGATCATCCGGACACAGCCGTTCGACACTGACCGACCAATCGACCGGGGGGACGTCGTGCCGTGGATCGCGTTGAAGGTGTAGCGCCCGTTGCGATAGAGGTAGAGCGCCCGCGCGCCCAGCGGGTTGCCGGGGCCACCGGGCTGGACATAGTCGTTGTCGATGAATTTCTCGTAGGCGTTCGGGTTGCGCTTGATCATCGCGTCGGTCGGACGCCAGGTTGGCCATTTCTTCTTGCCGCCGACGTCATACGTGCCCGAAATCGCCTGTCCGGCGGTGCCGAGCCCGACGCCGTAACGGCGCGCCTGTCCCGGTGCCTCGACCAGGTAGAGGAAATGCGCCTTGGACAGGATCAGGATCTGACCGGGGGACAGGTCCGGCTTGATCGAGACGACCTGAGGCTTGAATTTTGTGTCCACCGAAAAGGCGAGCGCGGGCATGGGGAATGCCGCGGCAGTGGCCGAGGCGGCAAGGAAGGTACGGCGGTTCAGCATGGCAGCCCCTGCGAATTTATCCTAAGTGCGGCAATTTATGTGGCCCAAGACGGCCTGAAAAGCAATCCCGCGACCGCCAGCCGGGTGTCACGTTGCCGTGCAACTGCGCCCCTCGTGGCACACCCGGGCGCGGAGCAGGGTCATTCCTTTGGGACATCCGCGTTGCGCCCGGCCAGGACGACGCTGACCAGATAGGCGGATTGCGGGGTCATCCCGGCCATGATCGCGGCGGCGGCATCGGGGCGCATCCGGCCAAGGAAACCTGCGGCAAACTGGGGATCCATCTCTTCGAAGAGCGCGGCGGCCTGCTTGGGTTTCATGTTGGCGTAGACATCCGTCAGTTTCTCGACATCGTCCGAGGCGGCAGTCCGGGCAAGGGCGAGGGTTTGCTTGAGGCTGGCCTCGGCCTCGGCCAGCGCCTGCATCTTGCGCTCGATTTCCTCTTCGGCGACGGCCAACGCCTGCATGCGCACGTCGATGGCCGATTCGCGCTTGCGAATGCGGGCCTCGCGGGCGTCGAGCGCCTCCAGCAGGGGCTGGATGTCGGCCTCTGCCACGACGCGGGGGGCCGGGTGCCCGGCGGCGGGCCTGGCCTTGGCCGCATCCGCCGCCAGCGCCGCCTCGAGCTGTGGTTTCGGTGCCGTGTCCCCCTCGCGGGCCAGGGCCTCGCTCGCGCCCACGGCCAGCCGCAACAGGCCGGATGTCACCAGCAGGGCGCAGATTGCCGCCAGCGCGCCGCGCGGTTTGCGCCTGGGCGTTCTGCGCGCGGATTTTGCGGCGCCGGGGCGCGCGGAAACCTTGGCTTTGGCCATGTTCAACCCTCGTATTGCGTGGCGATGCGGGCGCTCAGTTGCGCGAGTGACGCAGGAAAACCGGATCCTTCGCGTCTTGCTGTGGCGGCGCGCTGTTCTGCGGCAGGTCATGCATCGAGGCCACCAGGAGTTCCAGCCTGCGGGCCACGTCCTCGGCCCTGTCGGTCAGTTCGCCCAGCGACTTGTTCGATTCGCCGGCGCTTTTCTGCGCATTTCCCAGCGTCCGCGTCAGGTCATCGACCTGCGCCGACAGCACCGCGACGGCGCCGCCGACGCCGTTTTCCAGGTCGGTGAAGCGGGACAGCCGCCGTGCCAGGATAAAACAGTAGAAACCGGCACCAAGGGCACCCGCCACCAGAAGGATATCTGCAATCGCTTCCATTCCCATCTCCCTCAATTCAGGACAAATTCAAGCACGAGCAGGTCGCGCACGCGGCCTTCGCCGGCCACCAGCTTGATTCGCCGCAGCATCTGGCCGCGCAGCCGCACCAAGGCGCCCTGCGCCTCGATGTCCTGCGCTTCGAGCGCGCGGAGATAGCTGTTGAGCACGTCCTGTATGCGCGGCAGGATCTTCTCGACCTCACTCTTGTATTCCGACGGCACCTCCAGGCTGGCGCGAAAGCGCAGGTGGTTTGCCTGGGCGTTCGGCCCCAGCGAGATCAGCACCGGCGGCACCTCTATGAAAGTGACGTCCGGCAGCGCCTTGGTCGCCACGTGCGGCTCATCGTGATCCGCCGGAGCGTGGCTGTCCGCCGCCTTGCTGCCGCCGAGGCCAAGCAGCCCCGACTGAACCGCGTAGAACCCGCCGCCGCCGCCAACAAGCGCAAGCACCAGGCCAATGATCAGCGGCAGCTTGGACGGCGTCTTGCCGGCAATCTTGTCTTCATCAACGGTGGCGTCAGACATTCTTTACCTCTTCGTCGGCGTTGGCCCCGTTGTAACGAAAAGGGGCTAACTGATTGTTAAGGCGAATAGGTCAACCTCGGCACAACCGAACAGAATGTTTGGAGCGGAGGTCGGTCTTGAATCAGGTACTGTCGAGCTGGAATGCCCTAGCCGGGCGTCAACGCATGATCGTCATCGGTGCCACGGTGGTGGTGATGCTGGCGATTCTCGGTCTGACGCGTCTGGCGTCGGCCCCTAACATGGCCCTGCTTTACGCGGGGCTGGAAAACGATGCCGCGGGTGATGTGGTCAAGGCGCTGGAGGCGCGCGGGGTTCAGTATGATGTGCGTGCCGGCGCGATCCTGGTCCCCGAGGCAGAGCGTGACGCGCTGCGTCTCACCCTCGCCAGCGAGGGGCTGCCGGCCAATAGCGGCCAGGGCTACGAACTGCTCGACGGTTTGTCGGGATTCGGCACCACAAGCCAGATGTTCGACGCCGCCTATTGGCGCGCGAAAGAAGGGGAACTGGCGCGGACGATCGTCTCGAACCCACAGATCGCAAGCGCCCGCGTCCATATTGCGAACTCCAGCGCGAATCCCTTTCAACGCGATGTCACGCCCACGGCCTCGATCTCGGTCACGACAACTGGCGCGGTCCTGAACGCGGCGCAGGCCCGGGCGCTGAAATTCCTTGTCGCCTCGGCGGTTCCGGGTCTGATCCCCGAAAACGTTGCGGTGATCGACGGCAAGGGCGGGTTGATCGGGGCCGAGGACAAGACCGGCGGCGGTGTGACCGCTGATGACCGGGCCGCCCAACTGCGGGACCGGGTGCAGCGTCTGATGGAGGCCCGCGTCGGATCCGGCAACGCGGTGGTCGAGGTCAGCGTCGACACGGTGACAGAGCTGGAACTGATCCGACAGCACAGCTTCGATCCCGACGGGCGCGTCATCGTCTCGACCGACACAGAGGAACGTACCGACAAGTCGGAGAACCTGGGTGGCGGTGGCGATGTCACGGTGGCGTCGAACCTGCCCGATGGCGGGGCGGGCGGCGGCCCGGACCAGTCGTCCGCTGCCAAGTCCGAAACGCGAGAGCGAATCAACTACGAGATCTCCGAGACCACCCGCGAGATCACCCGCCAGCCCGGTGCGATCAAGCGGCTGACGGTCGCGGTGCTGGTCAACGGCAGCTTTGAACCCGCGGCCGACGGCACCCAGACCTTTGTCCCCCTGCCGGATACAGAGCTGGAGGCGCTGCGCGACCTCGTGGCCTCGGCCGTCGGTTTCGACGAGGCGCGCGGCGACCAGATCACATTGCGCTCGATGCCCTTCGAACGGCCGGACGGCCTGGGCACCGGCCCGTTGGAACCGGGACTGTTCTCGGGGTCGCTCGACATGATGCGGTTGATCCAGATGGCGGTTCTTGCCGTGGTGGCGCTGATCCTCGGGCTTTTTGTCCTGCGTCCGATCCTGTCGCGCGGCGGCGAGACGGCCACGGCCAGCGCCGGAGCGCTGCCCGCCCCCGGTGTCCCTGCCGAAGGCGAGGCGCTGGAGGGCGAGATCGAACCCGACAGTGGGTTCGACAACCTGCCTGTTCTGGCGGACGGACCGGATTTTGGCGGCATGGGCATGGTCGATTTCGATGCCCCTGCCGAAGAGGATCCGGTCGAACGCCTGCGCAACCTGATCGAGGCGCGCAAGACCGAAACCGTCGAGATCCTGCGCAGCTGGCTTGAGGAAGACAAGGAAGACGCGACATGAGCGCGCTTGCGGACCTTCTCGAGGATTTCGGCGCCAAGGCGCAGGCGGCTGGACCCACCGCAACAGAGGTACCGGCCGAACCGCAGATCAGCGAAGCCGAGATCGAGGGGCAGAAACTCGAGGCCTTCGAAAAGGGCTATCGCGCCGGCTGGGACGATGCGGTCAAGGCGCAGTCCGACGATCGCACGCGGATCTCCAGTGCTTTCGGCCAGCACTTGCAGGACCTGAGTTTCACCTATCACGAGGCCTATACCCAGGTGATGAACGCGGTGACGCCGTTGCTGGACGAGATGGTCCGCTCGCTCTTGCCGGAACTGGCTCGGCAGACCCTGGGACAGCACATCGTCGAACAACTGCAGGCCATGAGCCTGGAGATCGGCAGGATGGACGTGGTGGTCGCGGTGCATCCGGAGCGGATCGAGGCGGTCAAACCGCTGCTCGACCAGGACTTCGGCTTTCCGATCCGCCTGACCGCGGACGACTCGCTGGCCGAGGAACAGGCCGACATCCGTTTTGGCGCCACCGAACGCCAGATCGACCTGAGCGACCTGGCCGCCTCGCTGGCCGAGGCCGTTGCAGGTTTTGCACATGACAACCAGAGGAAGATGAAACATGGATAGCGCGCAGACCGCCGCCCGCAGCGAGCAGGGCACGCCCTTTACCTCGGTCCCGATCGAAATCACGGTTTCCGTCGGCCGCGCCCGCCCGCTGGTGCGGGAACTCCTGCAGCTGAACGAGGGGTCCGTGCTAACCCTGGACAAGCAGCTGGACGATCCGGTCGAGCTGTATGTCGGGGAAAAGCTGATTGCCATCGGCGTGCTGGAGGTCGTCGACGGCGAGGGGTCCGGTCAGCTGGCGGTGCGGATCACCGAAGTGGTCGACCTGCAGTCGCCGGCCTGAGAGATGCGTATCCTTCTGCCGGTGCTGGCGCTGTGCCTGCTCTTGCCGGGCATGGCCAGCGCCCAGTCCATCGCCATTGACATGGGTGATGGCGGGTCGGTCACGGCGACCTCGATCCAGCTGATCGCACTGATCACCCTGCTGAGCCTCGCGCCCGGCCTCGCCATCATGGTGACCTGCTTTCCCTTCATGGTGACGGTTCTGGCGATCCTGCGCCAGGCCGTGGGTCTGCAGCAGTCGCCGCCCAACATGCTGATCGTCAGCCTTGCGCTGTTCCTGACCTATTTCGTGATGGAGCCGGTCTTTAACGAGGCCTGGGAAACGGGCGTCCAGCCATTGCTGGAGGAACAGATCGAGGTCGAGGAAGCGGCGGTTCTGGCCATCGAACCCTTCCGTGACTTCATGGCGGGCCGGGCCGATCCGGACACCTATCGCGCAATGGCCGACCTGCGCCCGGACGCGGTCGAGACCACCCTGTCGCCAGAGGCGCCGCTTTCGGTTCTCGTTCCCAGCTTCATGTTGTCCGAGGTGGCGCGCGCCTTCCAGGTGGGCTTTCTGATCTTTCTGCCCTTTCTGATCATTGATCTTGTCGTGGCCGCCGTACTGATGTCGATGGGCATGATGATGGTCCCGCCCGCCATCGTGTCACTGCCGTTCAAGCTGGCCTTCTTTGTTCTGGCGGATGGCTGGGCGCTGCTCGCCGGGAGCCTGGTGCGCGGGTACTTTTAGCCCGCATTAAGGTTAATGCCGGTAAGGTTAATGCGCTGATCATGGGCCAGCCTGACGAGGGCTGGCCACCCTTTTGGGGATACAAGTGGCCTCGCCCGCATGTTCCAGAGAGAGGGCTGGCGTGGATTGGTTAGGCGAACATGGCGGTCCGGGACAGGAGCGTGCAGGTCACCTCTTTCTCGCTCCGATGGGCAGGGCCGCTTGAACGCAAAGGCGGCAAGGGTATCCGTCCCGCCCAATGAAGGGCCTGAAGGTCAGCCTTGGGCAATCTCGATCCGCGTCACCTGCCGGTAAGGTTTGTCCGGCGACACAAGGATCGATCCGAAGCCCGGCGTGTTCAGCGCGTTCGGAAAAGCTTGTGCCTCCAGGCAGATACCGGCGAAATTCCCGTGGTTCACTCCCGGCCAGGGCGAGGCAAAGGGTTTGAGAAAACCGCAGGTATAGACCTGCAGCCCCGGTTGATCGGTCCAGAGCCGCAGGCGCATCCCGTCCGGCGCCACAAGTTCGGCGGCCGGTCCTTCTGTCCCGTCGAGGGCGAAGTTCAGGTCATAGCCCTCGCCGTCCGGGTCTGCCTCGTCGATGCGGCGCAGCGTGCGGTAGTCAAATCGGGTGCCATCGACCGCTGGCAGCTCGCCGGTGGGGATCAGGTCGGGACCGGTCGGCGTATAGGCCGAGGCCGCCAGCCGCAGGGCGTGATCGCGCACCGTTCCCGACCCCATCAGGTTGAAGTACAGGTGTTGCGCCATGTTCACCGGGGTCACGCGGTCGGGCACCGCCGTCATGTCCCAGGTCAGGGTCGCCCCCTCCAGCGACATCCGCACCTCGAAATCCACAGCGCCGGGATAGCCCTGGTCAAGGTGCGGCGAATGCAGGCTCAGCCGCACTGCGCGCGGCCCCTCCGGCTCCATCCGCCAGTTCCGCTTGCCCAGCCCCATCGGCCCGCCGTGCAGGTGGTGCGGACCGTCCCCGACATCCAGTTGCCAGGTTTCGCCGTCGAGGGTGAAACGCCCCTGCGCGGTGCGGTTCGCCACACGGCCCACGACCAGACCCATCGAGCCGGGATTCTCGCGGTAAGCCTCTGGATCATCATAGCCCAGCACCACGCGGCGCCCGGCCACCTGCCAGTCTTGCACCGCGCAGCCGAGTGAAAGCACCGTGACCTGCGTGTCGCCATCGCTGAGCACATGGCTGGAAATCGGATGGCTGGAAATCGGATGGCTGGAAATCGGATCTGTCATCTTTGTTCTCCCCGTCGCGGGGAGGCTAGCAGCCCCACGCCGGAGTTCCCAGACCGGTCAATCCTCGTCGGTGACGTCCGCGTGCAGGTGCCGTTCGCCGCGCGCCTTTGCCAGCGCAATCTGTTTCTGCCGCTCGCGAAACCGGGCCTTGTCCTCGTCCGAAGTCTCGCCGATGCAAAGATGGCACGACACGCCGTGTTCGTACTCGGGGCGCGCGCGGTCTTCGGGCAGGATCGGGCGGCGGCAGGCATGGCAGAGGTCATGCGGCCCCTCGCGGAGCCCGTGTTCGACCGAGACCCGCCCGTCGAAGACGAAACAGGCGCCCTGCCATGTGCTGTCCTCCTCGGGCACGTCTTCAAGGTATTTCAGGATGCCGCCCTTGAGGTGATAGACGTCCTCGATCCCCTGGCTCAGCAGGTAATTCGTCGATTTCTCGCAGCGGATGCCGCCGGTGCAGAACATGGCGATGCGCTTGTTGTGAAAGCGGTCCTTGTTGGCCTCCCACCAGGCGGGAAAATCGCGGAAGCTGTCGGTCTGCGGGTCCACGGCGCCCTGAAAGGTGCCGATGGCGACCTCGTAATCGTTGCGCGTGTCGATCACGGCCACATCCGGAGACCGGATGAGATCATTCCAGGCGGTGGGGTCGACGTAATGGCCGGTGCGGGCGCGCGGATCGACGTCGGGCTGGCCCATCGTGACGATCTCTTTCTTCAGCCGCACCTTCATGCGGGCAAAGGGGCGCTCGGTCGCGGTGGAGAGTTTCCATTCCAGATCGGCGCAGCCGGGCAGGGCGCTGATATGCGCCAGAACCGCCTCAATCCCCGCGGCGGGTCCGGCCACGGTGCCATTGATCCCCTCGTGGGCCAGTAGCAGCGTGCCGGTGATCTTCTGCGTGCGACAGAGATCCAGCAGCGGATCGCGCAGCGCGGCGGGGTCGTCGAAACGGGTGAAGTGATAGAGGGCGCAGACGGTGAACATGGGATTTCGATACGCAGGCAAAGACGGGGCGTCCAGCGGCTATTCTGCCGCAATGGCAAGACCGTGCACAACGGCGGTAAAGACCTCGCTGTCCACGGGTTGCGCCCCGGGCAGGGCGCGCGACATGGCGTGGCGGACGGCGCCCAGCAGGCTGGAACCGCCGACATAAACCACCTGGTCGACATTTTCCGGGGCGCAATTCGCCCTGCGCAGGGTGTCCAGCGCGCAGGCGGCGATCTGGTCGCCATAGCCCGCCAGGGCAGTGGTCAGCGCCTCGGCGCGCAGCGTCACCGACAGCCCGCGTTCGACGACGCCCAGCGCGATTTCACCCGCGTCGGCACCATTTGCGGCGATCTTTCCGCCCTCGACGGCATAGGCGATGTCATGGCCCAGGTGGGATTCCAGGACGTCGGCCAGCCGTTCGAAACAGCGCGGTTCCGGCGCCAGGCGGATCCATTTCCGGACCTCGCGCAAAAGGCTGGCGTCATAGACGAAGGGGATCTTTTCCCAGCTTGCCAGGTCGTGGAAGAGGGCGCGCGGGGCGGCATGGGTTGCAGAGCCAAGTTCGGCACCGATCTGCGCGCCGTAGCCCAGCAGGGGCATGACATGCGCCAGGCTCAGCACCTTGTCGAAATCCGTCCCGCCCAGCCGGATGCCGCCGCTGGCCAGCACCCGCGTCTCTCCGCCGTCGCGCTCGCACAGAGTGAAGTCCGAGGTGCCGCCGCCAATGTCGACGATCAGCATCCGCCCGGTGCCGTCCACTGCCCGCGCGGCGGCCTCGGGTTCCGGCAGGAAGTCGACGGATTTGAACCCGGCGAGGTGGTAGGCCTCTGTCAGGTCGGTCAGCGCCTGCGCGTCACGTTCGGCCGAGGCAGAATGGAAATGCACCGGGCGCCCGGACAGGGCGGTGTCGAAGGTCATGCCGGTGTGCGTCTCTGCCCGGCTGCGGATCTCGGCCAGGAAGCGCGCGATGACCTCGATCAGGGTCAGGCGTTCGTTCAGCAGCCGACGCGGTTCCCGCGCCAGTGGCGTGCCCAGGATGCTCTTGAGCGCGCGCATGAACCGGCCCTCGGCGCCGTCCATCATGGCGCGGGCGGCGCGGCTTCCGTAAAGGTACTTTCGTTCGGCAAAATCGACAAAGATCGCCGTGGGCAGCGTCTGTTCCCCCGGTTCCAGCGGGATCGCGTAGGGGCGTCCACCCGCCATGACGGCGGCCCCCGTGTTGGACGTGCCGAAATCCACGCCAAGCCGTGCCATGTCAGAATCTCCTGTCCGGAAGGGCGCCACGCCTACCAGTGCCCGCGCGGCATGGCAATTCCCGGATGTCCTCCCTATGCTGCGCCAAGGACGCAAACGGGAGATGGCCCATGCACGCCCTGATCGTGATCGACGTTCAGAATGATTTCTGCCCCGGCGGGGCATTGGCGGTCGAGCGCGGCGACGAGATCGTGCAGCCGATCAACGCGCTGATGGCCGAATTCGACGCCGTGGTGCTGACGCAGGACTGGCACCCGGCGGGGCATTCCTCCTTTGCCTCGACGCATGACGGCAAGGCGCCTTTCGACATGGTCGAGATGCCCTATGGTCCGCAGGTGCTCTGGCCCGATCACTGCATCCAGGGCTCGCCCGGCGCGAACTTCCACACCGAGCTGGAGATGGACCGCGCCGACCTGATCATCCGCAAGGGCTTTCGCGCGGCGATCGACAGCTATTCGGCCTTTTTCGAGAATGACCACAAGACTCCCACCGGACTCGAGGGCTATTTGCGCACACGCGGTATCGACACCCTCACCTTGGTCGGCCTGGCGACGGATTTCTGCGTGAATTTCTCTGCCGTGGATGCGGCAAAACTGGGCTTTGCGGTGACCGTTCGGCAGGACCTGTGCCGGGGGATCGACCTTGACGGGTCGCTGAAGGCGGCGCTGGACGGGATGAAAGAGGCGGGCGTCGCGCTTGCGTGAGGCCGCTGGTTCAGCTTTACCTGACCGCTGACGCGACGGAGGACGGGCATGGTCGACATTGCGACACGGGTCTGGAACCACAAGTGGAAGATCGATCCGATCGTCCGCTCCCTGATCGATACGGATTTCTACAAACTTCTGATGTGCCAGTCGGTGTTCCGCAACAAACGCGACACCCAGGTGACATTTTCGCTCATCAACCGGTCAACCCATGTGCCACTGGCGGAACTGATCGACGAGGGCGAACTGCGCGAACAGCTGGATCACATCCGCTCGCTCAGCCTGACCCGGGGCGAAAGCACCTGGATGCGCGGCAACACCTTTTACGGCAAGCGCCAGATGTTCACGCCCGAGTTCATGGACTGGTTCGAGAACCTGCGCCTGCCGCCCTATCACCTGGAACGGGTGGGCGATCAGTACGAGCTGACATTCGAAGGCAAGTGGCCCGAGGTCATGCTGTGGGAAATCCCGGCGCTGGCGGTCCTGATGGAACTGCGCGGGCGCGCAGTGCTGCACGACATGGGGCGGTTCGAATTGCAGGTGCTTTATGCCCGGGCGATGACCAAGCTCTGGCAGAAGGTCGAACACCTGCGCCAGGTGCCGGAACTGCGCATCGCCGATTTCGGCACCCGGCGGCGGCACAGCTTTCTCTGGCAGGACTGGTGCGTGCAGGCCATGCTGGAAGGGCTGGGGCCGAGTTTCGTCGGCACCTCCAACTGCCTGATTGCCAAGAACCGCGATCTTGAGGCGATCGGCACCAACGCGCATGAACTGCCGATGGTCTATGCGGCCCTGGCGGGGAATGACGACGCGCTGGCGCGGGCGCCCTATGACGTGCTGGCCGACTGGCATGAGGAACACGAGGGCAACCTGCGGATCATCCTGCCGGATACCTATGGCACCGAGGGCTTCCTGCAGCGCGCGCCCGACTGGCTGGCGGGCTGGACCGGTATCCGCATCGATTCAGGTGATCCGGCCACCGGCGCCGAGATCGCAATCGACTGGTGGAAAAGCCGGGGTGAGGATCCGCGTAACAAGCTCATCATCTTCTCGGACGGTCTGGACGAGACCAAGATCCTGGAGCTTTACGAGCAGTTCACCGGGCGTGTCCGGGTGTCGTTCGGCTGGGGCACCCTGTTGACCAATGATTTCCGTGGTCTGGTCGAGGACGACCGCCTGTCGCCCTTCAGCCTGGTCTGCAAGGCGGTCAGCGCCGAGGGCAAGCCGACGGTGAAACTGTCGGACAACCCCAACAAGGCGATGGGCCCGGCGGATGAAATCGCGCGTTACAAACGTGTCTTTGGCGTCGGCGAACAAGAAGCGATGGAAGTCGTCGTCTGAAAGTCCGGGGCCATGACCGCCTTGGGCGTGATTGAGAGCCGTGACTTTCCGGCCGGACAGGGACCGGACAGGGGTTTGCCTCGATGAAATACCGCCCGGAGGTCGATGGGCGGCGCGCCGTCGCCGTGTTGCCGGTGATCCTGCCCTGCCTTGCGCTGGACCGGTTTGTCATGCTGCCCGACCCCTACGAAAATCTGGGATAAAGCGTTGTCGTGACGCTGTTCTTCGGCAACAACCTGTTGGTTTCCCTGACCAGCGGATATTGGGCCCGGTCGGAGAGTTCCGGCCCCTGCTGCAGACCTGGACCCTGGGGGGGCGGGGAACAATTCTATATCGTGTTGTTCGCAGTCTGGCGGGTCGCGCGGGGCTATCTGCTGCAGGCCGTTGTGGGCTGGCAACCGGGCCGGGCGCGCGTCACAGCCCCCCGGCCTGTCGCAGCGCGCGTCCCATGTCGCCTTCGGCCCGGAACAGGCGCCCCGAAGAGATGTTGGAGAGTTCGGCAAGCTGCCCGGCATCCGCGTCCCCGAAGGCGACGACCTGGATCGGGACATCCTTGGTAAAGCCGGTCTGGTCGCGGTAGGCCAGCAGAGAGATGCGGCTTTCCGTGTCGGACGATCCGGCGGCCAGCAGCACGATCCTTGGCTGGTAGTCCGGGATCGTCCCGTCCTCGACATAGGGGCTCATCGCCTCGAAAGCCTCGTAGACGGCATAGTACATGTCCATGCCGCCCGTGGCCTGCAGGGTGCCGAAACTGCGCAGGGCGGCCTGTGCGGCTGCCGTGTCCTCTCCTTCGATCACCATCGGATCAAGGATGTTGTGGTTGTAGGGAATGACGATGCTCACGTCCTGCGGGCTTGGCTGCAACAGGCCGGTCATCGCGTCTTTCAGGTCGGCGATGGGCTGGCCGCTCATGGCGCTGGACACGTCCAGCACCCAGACCGTCAGCGCGGGTTTGCGCAGTTCCGTGTCATACAGCGCCAGCGCCTCGGCAATCACGGGGGCCTCGGGCAGGGGCATGGGGGTGAGGGCATGGGCAGGGTCGATGCCCCAGTCCGGGTTCCAGACCGACCTGTCCAAATCGTCCGGTGCCCCGGTGAGCGGTTCGACGACCGATCCGGCCCGCAAGCCTTGCCTGGACAGGAGCAAACGTGCCTCTTCTGTCTCGAGAAAATCCCGCAACTCCAAGAATTTGGCTTCCTTGTCCTCGTCGCCCTCGGCCAGCAGGGCCAGCGGCGATTCCAGCACCGGCTGCGCTCCGGGCAGGTAGAAGACCTGCAGCGGCTCGATCCCCTTGGCGGTCAACTGCCGGTTGGCGGTGATCACCTGCGCCTCACTGGCGAAAAGCGCGTCGAAGGCTTCGTAATTCGCCACCAGCGTCTCTGTCAGCGGGCCCGAACCGCCGGAGGTCCGGCTTAACCGGTCCAGCAGGGCGCGCATGTCGTCGCGCAGGGACTCGTCGGCCAGGTGCTCTGCCGTCAATGCGCCCTCTGTGCCCGAAAGGCTGTGCCACATCCCCAGATAGGTCGCGGCGCCGGTGGCGGATTGGGTGGCAGAGGGCATGGCAAGGCGGAACCTGCCTTCACCGGCGGCCTCCCGGATCTCCTGCAGGGTGATGTCGTCGCGCCCGGTCCACCCCAGGGTATTTGCCGTCGAGTTTCGAAGGGCCAGCACGACGGGGGAATGGTGGACAGGCGTGGCATGTCGGATGGCCTTGCCGGTATCGCCAAGTGTCACCCACAGCGTATCCGAGGGCCAGACGGCATCGAACGCGCCGACCGTCCCTTCGGACAGGTCGCGTGCGATCTCGGCGGAGCCGCGATAGGTAAAGCTCAGCTCGGCGTTGTTGTCCTCGGCCCAGTCCACCAGGGCGGGTTCAAGCGCGCGGTTCGCCGGATCTGCCAGGACATGCAGCGCGATACGCGGGGCAAAGGCGCCGAAATAGACCAGCAGTAGAACGACCAGAAGCGCGTTCAGAGCGACGAAAATGGCAAACAGCGTCCGCATGAATTGGGTCCGTAAAAACTTCTGACGGCATCGTATCCTGCGGGGCGTGGAATGGAACCCGTTTGTGGCTTTTCTAAGCAAGGGCACGGCGCTATGCACGGGGGGCTTTTGGAGGTTGAAATGACAGCGATCAAGCCGCAGCCCGGGATCATGGACATCGCGCTTTACGTGGGTGGCAAATCCCACGTCGAGGGGGTGACCAACGTGGTCAAGCTGAGCTCGAACGAGAATCCGTTCGGGCCAAGCCCAGCAGCGCAGGAGGCCGTGAAACGCTCTGTTCACGAGCTGCATCGCTATCCCTCTACCGACCATCGCGGCCTGCGCGAGGCAATCGGCGAGATGCACGGCGTCGACCCGGACCGGGTGATCTGCGGCGTCGGTTCGGACGAGATCATCACCTTTCTCTGCCAGGCCTATGCCGGGCCGGGCACCGAGGTTGTCCATACCGAACACGGCTTTGCCATGTACCGCATCAGCGCGCTGGCGGCCGGGGCGACCCCGGTCGAAGTGAAGGAGCGTGAGCGGGTCACCGATGTCGACGCGATCCTTGCCGGCTCTACCGACAAGACGCGGCTGGTCTTTATCGCCAACCCGAACAACCCCACCGGCACGATGATCGGCCTGGCCGAGATCGAGCGCCTGGCCGAAGGTCTGCCCGAACAGTGCCTGCTGGTGCTGGATGGCGCCTACGCGGAATATGTCGAGGGGTATGACGGCGGCGCCAAGCTGGTGGAACACCGCGACAACGTGGTGATGACGCGGACCTTCTCCAAGCTTTATGGGCTGGGCGGTCTGCGCGTCGGCTGGGGCTATGGCCCGCAAGAGGTCATCGACGTGCTGAACCGCGTGCGGGGCCCGTTCAACCTGTCAGGTACGGCGCTGGCGGCGGCAGAGGCAGCGGTGCACGACACCGCCTATGTCGAAAAGTGCCGGTCCGAGAACACCCGCATGCGCAACTGGCTGGCCGAGGCGCTGGCCGAACATGGCGTACCCTGTGACACCTCGACCGCGAATTTCGTGCTGGCGCGCTTTGCCGACCAGGCCGAGGCCGAGGCCTGTGACCTGTACCTGCAAAGCCAGGGGCTGATCGTCCGGCGCGTGGGCGGATACAACCTGCCCAACTGCCTGCGGATCACCGTGGGGGATGAACCCTCTTGCCGGCGTGTTGCGCATAACATCGGTTTGTTCAAGGCAGGTGCGCGATGACGGTGATCTATGAACGCGTGGCATTGATCGGCCTGGGGCTGATCGCCTCGTCGATGTTCTGGGCGATGAAACGCGGCGGCGTGGCCACCCATGTGACCGGCTATGCCCGTTCCGAGGAAACGCGAGAAACCGCGCGGCGCATCGGGTTGTGCGACGAGGTTTGCGATAGCGCGATCGACGCGGTCAAGGATGCGGACCTGGTGGTGCTGGCAACCCCCGTGGGTGTCATGGGCCGGGTGGCCGAGGAAATCGCCCCGCACCTGAAACCGGGCGCCACGGTGATCGACGTGGGGTCGGTCAAGCGCACGGTGATCGAGGAGGTCGGCCCGCATATCCCCGAGGGCGTGCATTTCGTGCCCTGTCACCCGATGGCCGGGACCGAGCATTCCGGCCCCGAGGCAGGCTTTTCGACGCTGTTCGACAACCGCTGGTGCCTGATCGTGCCCGTCGAGGGCACCGATCCGGCAGAGGTCGAGCGGATGCAGGCCTATTGGCAGGCGCTGGGGTCCAACACCGAGGTGATGGAGGCCGAGCACCACGACCTTGTCTGTGCCGTGGTCAGCCATATCCCGCACCTGATCGCCTACACGATGGTGGGGGTCGCGGACGATCTGCGCCGCGTGTCGGACCAGGAAGTCATCAAGTTCTCGGCCGCGGGGTTCCGCGATTTCACCCGGATCGCGGCCAGCGATCCGACCATGTGGCGGGACGTTTTTCTGACCAACAAGGACGCCACGATCGAGATCCTGGGCCGCTTTACCGAGGAATTGATGGCCTTGCAGCGGGCCATCCGAACCGGCGACGGTGAGCAGCTTCACGCCTATTTCACCCATACGCGGGCCATCCGCCGTGGCATTCTGGAGGCCGGGCAGGATACTGATAAACCGGACTTTGGCCGCGTGAAGGTGGAACGGTGAAACGACTGACCCTCGGGCTTTTCTGTCTGGTAATCCTTGGATCCTGCGGTGTGCGCGAACGTGTCGGCAACGGTCTGGACGGGGTGCGCGGCGCCCTTGGCAATGCCTTTGCCAGCAGTGACGGACGCGGGTTGTGTGGTGACCCCTCCTTGCGGGGCGAGGTCGTGGGCGCTGTTCCGGGCAAGCTGAAAGGCTGCGGTATCCAGGATGCGGTGCGCCTGCAATCGGTGGGCAACGTGCGGTTGAGCCAGGCGGCGCTGATCGACTGTCCCACGGCGCGCGCGCTGGAGGTCTGGGTGCGGGAAACCGCCAAGCCGGCCGTCGGGCGGCGCGGCGGCGGTCTGACCGGCCTGAAGGTTGCGGCGCATTATTCCTGCCGGACCCGCAACAACCGGCCCGGCGCGCCGATTTCCGAACATGGCCGGGGCAAGGCGATCGACATTTCGGCGGTGCTGCTCAAGGACGGCTCTGCGATCACGGTCGAGGACAACTGGGGCAGGGGTCGGAAGGGCCGGGCGCTGCGCAGGATGCACAAGGACGCCTGCGGGGTCTTCGGCACGGTCCTGGGGCCCGGATCGGACGGCTACCACAAGGATCATTTCCACTTTGACACCCGGCGGCATGGCAGCGGCGCCTACTGCCGCTGAGGTCTGTCGGGCCTTGCTGACGGTGCGGCGGGATAAATCCCGCCCTACGCAGTATGTCTCTTGATCAGAGGATTGTGGCAGCGCCTCACCAAATGTGGGGCGCTGCCTGAGTACGCTTAGTGCCGCGGCTCTTCCGGGGCGTCCGGCGCGGCGTCGTCCTGACCGGGCTCTGCGGCCTCGGGGGCGATTGGGGCGGCGGGCGTCGTGCCCATCAGCCCGTCGATGGTGCCGTCCATCGTCATGCCCAGTTCCTCGCCCAGCTTTTTCAGCGCGGGCATCTGCACGGCCATGCCCATGATCGAGTCGAGCGCCTGGTTCACCGGGGCCTTTCCCTCGGATGACCCTGCGCCGCCATAGCCACCCGCGCCATTCAGGCCCGAGACCTGATGGATGCGGATCGAGTCGATCTTTTCGGCGGGCTTGACGGCCTCGGCCAAAATGCGCGGCAGGGCCTCGATGCGGGCAAGGTCGACACGCATGGACACCAGCGCATCCGACAGCGCGTTCTCGGCGTCGTTCAGGGCGCGCGTCCCCTCGGCCTGGGCCAGCATGTCCAGCTTGCGGGCCTCGGCGGTGGTGGTGATTGCGTCGGCCTCGGCCTGGGCCTCTTCACGGCGGGCCTCGGCGCGGTCGGCGGCGGCATCCTTTTCCGCCTGGGCCGCAAGGCGAATGGCGGTAGCATCGCGTTCCGCCTCACGCGCGGCCTCGATCAGGGCGATCTGCTTGATCCGCTCGGCCTCGGCCACTTCCTTGGCGGTGGTCACGGCCTCCATCGCCTTGGTCGCCTCGGCACGGGCAAGGTCGGCGCTGGCGCGGGCGCGGCTTTCTTCCTCGGATTTCTGCGCGATGATGATCTGGCGTTCCTGCTCGGCGACTTCTAGTTCGCGCTCCTTGGCGATCTCGGCTTCGCGGATCTTGCGTTCGCGGGCGATTTCCGAGGTGCGTACGGCTTCCTCGCGGGCGATCCGCGAGCGTTCGGTCTCGCGCTTCGAATCCTCGGTGCGGGCGGCAATCTCGGCCTCCTGCGCCATGCGCATTGTCTGGATGCGCTGCACCTGTTCGATACGGGCCTGTTCCTCGTCCTGGTCGATGGAGATCTTGTGGCGCGCGGCCTCCATCTCGGCCCGGCGGACGGCGACGTCTGCCTCCGCTTCAATGTTGGCGCGTTCCTTGCGCGAGGTCGAGATCACCTCGGCCAGGCGGCGCATACCCACGGCGTTGAAGGCGTTGTTTTCGTCCAGCGCCTCGAAGGGTGTCTGGTCCAGCGCGGTGAGCGAGACGGATTCCAGCGACAGGCCGTTCTTGGTCAGGTCCTCGGAGACGGTGTTCTGCACCTCCTGCACGAAATCGGCGCGGTTTTCATGCAGGCTGTCCATCGTCATCTGGGCGGCCACGGCGCGCAGGGCGTCGATCAGCTTGCCCTCGATCATCTCGCGCAGCTGGCTGATGTCGAAGGTGCGGTCGCCGAGGGTTTGGGCGGCGCGGGCGATGCCCTCTTCGGTGGGCATGACCGAGACATAGAATTCCACGCCCACGTCGACGCGCATCCGGTCCTGGGTGATCAGCGCGGCCTCGCCGTTGCGCTGCACCTCAAGGCGGAGGGTCTTCATGTTGACGGGGCTGACCTCGTGGAACAGCGGAATGACGATGACACCGCCGTCCATGATGACTTTCTTGCCGCCGGCGCCGGTCTTGACGAGGCTGACCTCGCGGGTGGCACGGCGGTAGAGGCGGGCGAGTACCAGCATGATCAAAACGATGAAGGCCAGCACGGCCACGACGATAATGGCAATGGGTAGTATGTTGTCCATTCTAGTCCCCTAATAGTTGGAAATAACTCAGGAAAGCGCGACCAGCAGGTAGCCCTTCTCGTACCGGTGGCGCAGCACCATGACCTCTGTGCCCTGCGGGATCGTCGCGTCGTCGCGCAGAGGTTCGGCGCGCAGGTAGTGGATATTGCCGTAGCGGTCGGTGACCTTGACCTCGGCCGGGCGGCCGCGGGCGGCGGTGCCTTGGGTCACGACGCCGGTGCGGCGTCCAAGGTGGCGTTCCGACAGGGCCTCTGTCTCCATCTTCGGCAGGAGGCGGGCAAAGAGCGTGCCGAACTGGCGGGCAAACCAGATGGCCGCCGCGCCTGCGGGCAGGGCCACCAGCCAGGAGGGCAGCGGGCCGCCAAAGAGATTGTCGGCCACGGTCTGGATCACCAGCCCGCTCAGGCCGAAGGCCAGCAGGATCGCCGCCAGCCAGATCAGCGCCGGCATCTTGCCGAAACCCAGCCAGGCAGCCACGCTGCCCGAGCCGTCGGGGGCGCCATCGGGCATGTCGGTGTCCAGGTCGGGCGTGTCGATGTCGAGGTCCGGCTCTGCCAGTTCCAGATCGGCGATGTCGATGTCCGTTCCGTCCAGGCCCAGGTCGATGTCCATGTCGCCCAGGTCGGGCATGTCGACATCCAGGTCCGGCCCGTCGGCATCCAGCCCGTCCGCCCCTGCGCCCAGAAGTGTCCCGCCCAGCAGGCCAAAGACCACCTCGAGTGCCAGCAGGCCGAAGAGCATTGCAAGGGCGAGGGTGAACGGGAACATCCCGTTCGACAGAAGAAGGTCGAACATGCTTAATCCGAAATTGTGTATACTACGGTATACTTAACATATGGGAGCCTCACGAACCCGTTACAAGTATGTGCACAATAAATCGGCAACGCTGCAACAGGTTGATGACAGCAATCGGAAAAAGCGCCGCCTCGCGCAAGTCTGGAAAGCCCGACCCGCGATCCGCCTTGTCGCTTTTGATCCTTTGGCACGCGCGATTCGAGTGGTGCAGTGAGGTTTCGCCGGGCCAAATGTGGCGGAATTTGCACAGTATCCGGAAACAACGCCGAAAGCAGAGGCGCACTGTCACGCATTTCGGGGCCATTTTGCCGAAAATGGGCAGAAACAGTTGCCCAGCGCCCCGGTTTTGCCCATTTTCAGTCTGGTCGGTGGGGGCCGACGACCCGGAGCAAACAAACGTGACGATGACGTTTTCAGCCTTTTGCCTGATTGGCCTCGCGGCCTTGGCGCTGCAGTCCCGCCCGACGCGGGAGCCCGCACTGCAGGCCGTTCGGGCAGCGGTCAAACGGCCCCCGACCGACACGAGGCTTTAAGCCGCCCCAGAATTCTCTCTCTCTCTCTCTCTCTCCGAAAACCCCCGTTCAGCCACCGCTGGACGGGGGTTTTCCTTGTCGGACCTGGCGCAAGCGAAGGGCGCTCAACCTTCACCGCCACCGATCAGAGCCGTCAGAACCGCGCGCGCCTCGTCCGAGGCCCAGTCCGCGTCCCCGGTCAGCCGCGCGACCTCTTGTCCCTCGGGGTTCAGGATCACCGTCACCGGCAGACCCAGAACGCCCATCTGTCGCGCCAGCATCGAGCGGGGATCGCGGTGCAGCGGCAGGTTGTCGACCCCGATATCATCGAAAAAGGCCTTCATCTTGGCAGGCGGGTTGCGCGAGGTGGCGATGGTCACAACCTCGAAGGTCTCGCCGCCCAGATCCTCTTGCAGGGCGGAGAGCATCGGCATTTCCTTGCGGCAGGGCGCGCACCAGGTGGCCCAGAAGTTCACCACAACCCATTTGCCCTGCCAGTCGGACAGGTTCAGCGGCTGTTCGTCGAAGGTCATGAAATCAACGTCGGCCGCGTCCTTGGGCGCTGAATGGAACACCAGCTTGCGCATGTCGCCCCCAACCGCCGCCTTCGCGGCCTCGACATCGGCAAAGGCCGGATTTGCAAGCACCAGTGCAGCGGTATACAGAGCCGCAAGCGTGAGACGTATCATAAGACCTCCGAAGGACAGTGCATGTCTGACAAGACCTCGAACCAGATGTGGGGCGGCCGCTTTGCCGCCGGGCCCGATGCCATCATGGAAGCAATTAACGCCTCCATCGGCTTCGACAAGCGGCTAGCGGCGCAGGACATCGCCGGTTCGCGAGCCCATGCCGCCATGCTTGCGGCGCAGGGCATCATCACTGATAGCGATGCAAAGGCGATCCGGGAAGGACTGCTCACGGTCTTGTCAGAGATCGAAAGTGGCGATTTCACCTTTTCCACCGCGCTGGAAGACATTCACATGAACGTCGAGGCGCGGCTGAAGGAGGTCATCGGCGAACCGGCAGGCCGCCTGCACACGGGCCGCAGCCGGAACGACCAGGTGGCGACCGATTTCCGCCTTTGGGTGCGCGATCAGCTGGACGCCGCCGAAAGCGGGCTGCTGGCCCTGATCCAGGCGCTGCTGGGACAGGCGGAACAGGGCGCCGACTGGGTCATGCCGGGCTTCACCCATTTGCAGACGGCGCAGCCGGTGACATGGGGCCATCACATGATGGCCTATGTCGAGATGTTCGGGCGCGACCTGTCTCGCGTGCGCGATGCCCGCGCGCGGATGAACGAATCGCCTCTGGGCGCCGCGGCGCTGGCGGGCACCGGGTTCCCGATCGACCGCCACATGACCGCCGAGGCGCTTGGCTTTGATCGTCCGATGGGCAACTCGCTGGATGCCGTCAGCGCCCGCGATTTTGCGCTGGAGTTCCTCTCGGTCGCCTCGATCAGCGCCATGCACCTCAGCCGCTTTGCCGAGGAGCTGGTGATCTGGTCCTCTGCCCAGTTCCGCTTTGTCACCCTGTCGGACCGGTTCAGCACCGGGTCCAGCATCATGCCGCAGAAGAAAAACCCCGATGCGGCCGAGCTGATCCGCGCCAAGATCGGGCGGATCTTCGGCGCCAATGTCGCACTGATGATGGTGATGAAGGGCCTGCCCTTGGCCTATTCCAAGGACATGCAGGAGGACAAGGAACAGGTTTTTGACGCTGCCGACAACTGGATGCTGGCCTTGGCGGCGATGGAAGGCATGGTCCGCGACATGAGCGCCAATACCCCTGCACTGGAGGCGGCGGCGGCACATGGTTTTTCCACCGCGACCGACCTGGCCGACTGGCTGGTGCGCGAGACCGGCCTGCCCTTCCGCGACGCGCACCATGTTACCGGCAGCCTGGTGGCCAAGGCGGAGGCAAAGGGATGCGACCTGCCAGACCTCTCGTTGGAGGAAATGCAGGAGGTGCATGGGAATATCGACGCATCCATCTATGATGTGCTGGGTGTGCACAACTCTGTCCGCTCGCGGATGAGCTATGGCGGAACCGCGCCGCAGCGTGTGCGTGAACAGATCGCGGCCTGGAAGGAGCGTTTGGCATGAGAGTCCTCGCATTTCTCGGACTGGTGGCGCTCGCCGCCTGCGGTGCCGATGGCGAACCGGAAACGCCCGATGGCAAGCCCGCGAGCCCGGGGCTTGGTGTCTCGATCACCGGCAAGGCCGAGGTGGGGATCACGGGCTGATGCTGCGGTGGCTTTGGCTGGCGCTGGCGATTTGGGGCGCCGTGCATCCGATGTACTACTTTGTGACCTTCCTGGCCGCGAACGGTTGGGATCTGGGGGTCATGATCGACGCCTGGTTCGTGAATGACAGCACGCGCGGGTTGACCTGGGACCTGACCATCACCGCCATCGTCCTGACGATTTGGGTGCTGGCCGAGGTGTCTGTCCGCCGCAACTGGCAAGCGCTGTTGGCGATCCCGGCGACCTTCTGCATCGGGGTCAGTTGCGGCTTGCCTCTCTACCTGTATTTCCGGTCGAAACCGGTGTGAGGAACGGCGGGGTGAACCCCGCCCTACACCTCAGGTTTTCAGCCAGTTGGCAAACTCCGTCTTGTAGTCGGGGTGCCAGCGCGACAGCGGTGCGCGGTTCTCGGTGATGTCCTGCGCCGCCCAAAGGATGCGCTTGACGTCCGTCGCCCGGTCCACATCGTTGTCCGGGCAGAGGATGTAGAAATCTTCTTTTCCGAGCGACTCCAGCAGGTAATCGACCACCTGTTCCGGCGTCCAGGCGTCGTCCGGCTTTTCCGTCCGACCGCGCGCGGTGAGCGGCGTGTAGACGAAGCCCGGAATGAACAGCCGTGCCTCTGTCTGGCATCCGTCCATGTTGCGCAGTTCGTGCTGCAGCGCCTCGGTAAACGTCTTCACACCCGACTTGGACACGTTGTAGGCCGGATCGCCCGGCGGCGTCGTGATCCCCTGTTTCGACCCGGTGTTCACGATCAGACCGGGCTTGCCCGATGCGGCCATGTCCGGCGCGAAGACCTGGCTGGACCGGATGATGCCCCAGAGGTTCACGCCGATGATCTGGTCCCAGTTGCCTTCAACGTCGAAGATCGAGCTGCCCGGCTGGATACCTGCGTTGTTCATCAAGAGGTCGACAGGGCCCAGCATCTCTTCGACCTTGGCCTTGAGCCGGCGCAACTGGATGATGTCGGACACGTCCGTTTCCATCCCCAGGGCCGCGCCGGTCTCTGTCACCGCGTTTTCCAGCGTCTCGCCGCGCAGGTCGGCGATGCAGACGCGCATGTCCATCTCGACCAGCCGCCGCGCCATCTCGCGCCCGATGCCGGAGGCGCCGCCTGTGATGACTGCCACATTCCCCGGTTTGATGGTCTGATGCATGGTTTTGCTCCCTCTTGCTCCCAGGGCGGAGAGTAGAACCGACAGCCTCTCCGTTGCAATCGGGCGAAGGCGCGCGGTCGTCCTGCCGAAGGTCCAGCAAGGGACGATTTGGCGGTCCGGCTCAAAGTGGGGGCTGGCCCCGTTCCCCGCTCTCGGCTAAAGCGCGGACATGGATCATTTTCTGTACCGCGACGGGCAGCTCTATGCCGAAGACGTTCCGGTGGCCGAGATCGCGGCCGCCGTGGGCGCGCCGTTCTATCTGTATTCCACCGCGACGCTGCTACGGCATTTCCGGCTGTTCGACGAGGCGCTGGACTGGGGGCCGCATCTTGTCTGCTACGCGATGAAGGCCGCCTCGAACCAGGCGATCCTGAAAACGCTGGCCGAGGCCGGCGCGGGCATGGACGTGGTGTCGGGCGGGGAATACGCGCGGGCCAAGGCGGCGGGCGTGCCGGGCGAACGGATCGTCTTTTCGGGTGTCGGCAAGACGGGCGCAGAGATCCGCGCGGCGCTGGACGGCGGCATTCGTCAGTTCAACGTCGAAAGCGAACCCGAGATGCGGGTGATCTCGGACGTCGCGACCTCGATGGGGGCCGAGGCACCGATCGCGTTGCGGGTGAACCCGGACGTGGACGCCAAGACCCACGCCAAGATCGCCACCGGCAAGTCGGAGAACAAGTTCGGCATCCCGATCGCCCGCGCCCGCGAAGTCTATGCCGAGGCCGCAGCCCTGCCGGGCCTCAAGGTTGTCGGCATCGACGTGCATATCGGCAGCCAGCTGACCCAGCTGGACCCCTTCGAACAGGCCTATACCAAGGTGGCCGAGCTGACCGAGGCGCTGCGTGCCGACGGGCATGACATCACCCGTCTGGACCTGGGCGGCGGTCTGGGCATTCCCTATGCGCGCTCGAACGAGGCACCGCCGCTGCCCACCGATTATGGTGTCCTGATCCAGCGCACCGTGGGTCACCTGGGCTGCGAGATCGAGATCGAGCCGGGGCGGCTGATCATCGGCAACGCGGGGCTACTGGTCAGCGGGGTCATCTACGTCAAACAGGGCGAGGGGCGGGATTTCCTGATTCTCGACGCGGCGATGAATGACCTTATCCGCCCGGCCATGTATGACGCTCATCACGAGATTGTGCCCGTTAAAGAGGCAGCGCCGGGGGCTGACCTGACGCCCTACGACATCGTTGGCCCGGTCTGCGAGACCGGTGACACCTTTGCCAAGGGCCGCCTGATGCCGCCGATACAGGCAGGCGATCTGGTCGCTTTCCGCTCTGCCGGGGCCTATGGCGCGGTGATGGCCAGCGAATACAACACCCGTCCGCTGGTGCCAGAGGTGCTGGTGAACGGTGATCAATTCGCGGTTATCCGCCCAAGGCCGACCTTTGACGACATCATAAATCGCGATACCATCCCCGAGTGGCTGTGAGGTATCCTCCTCGCAGGCTGACCCTGCGAGGAGCGATATGGCCCCGAACCGGACCGACATCCCCGAGATATTCCGCACCCTGCGCTGGCCGCTGGTCCTGACCCGGCTCGGCATGGTGGCCGAGCGCGTTGCGCGCGCCTTTTGGCCGCTCTGGTCCATCGCGATCTTCGCGCTCGCCCTTTTGATGCTGGGGGTGCAGGACGAGGTTGCCGTGGAATGGGTCTGGGGCGCGGCCGCTCTGTTGGGCGCGGGCGCGATCTGGGCCGCCTGGTACGGCGTCCGGCGGTTCCGCTGGCCCTCGCGCGGGGCGGCGATGCTGCGGCTGGACGGCACGCTGAAGGGCAACCCGATCCAGGCGGCGCTGGACACGCAGGCCATCGGAGGCGGCGATGCGTCGTCCACGGCGGTCTGGCGGGCACACCAGAAACGCATGCGCGACCGGCTGGCAGAGGCGCGGGCCGTCGAACCGGACCTGCGGGTGTCGCGGAACGATCCGCTGGCCCTGCGCTATGTGGCGCTGCTGGCGCTTTCGGTGGCGATCCTCTTCGGGTCGCTGGTGCGGGTGCAGTCCGTCACCGGCATGGGCGCTGGCGGGCCAGATCTGGCACAGGGGCCGGCTTGGGAAGGCTGGATGCAGCCGCCTGGCTATACCCGTCTGCCCTCGGTCTATCTGAATGACATCACCGCGCCGGAAATCGACGTGCCCGAGGGCGCCGAAATCACCCTGCGCATGTACGGCGAGGTCGGCGCGCTCAGCGTGCGCGAGAGTATCTCGGGCCGCGACCTGAGTCCGGAAGAAGTGCAGGACACGGCGCAGGACTTTGCGGTTCTGAAATCCGGCGAGCTGGCGGTGGACGGCCCCGGCGGGCGCGTCTGGCAGATCGCCATGATCCCGGACGCCGCGCCCGCCGTGAAACGCGATGGCGAGATCGAGGTCAGCTACGAGGGTGAGGCGCAGATCCCCTTCACCGCCACGGACGATCACGGTGTCGTCATGGGCAAGGCGCGTTTTACCCTGGACCTGGCGGCGGTCGACCGGCGCTATGGTCGCGCGATCGAACCCGAACCGCGCAAGACCATCGAAGTGCCCCTGCCGATGCCGGTGTCCGGCGACCGGTCCGAGTTCACCGAGGCACTGGTGGGCAACTTTTCGTTGCATCCCTGGGCCAATCTGCCGGTGAAACTGTCGCTGGAGGTTGAGGACGGACGCGGCCAGCGCGGCCTGTCGGAACCCCAGTCGCTGACCATGCCGGGGCGGCGCTTTTTCGATCCGGTCGCCGCGGCGCTGATCGAGCAGCGGCAGGCGCTGCTGTGGAACCGCGAGAATGCGCCCGAGATTGTCATGATCTTCAAGACGATCCTGAACGAGCCGGACGACCTGTTCCGCAAGGATGTCGAGTTCATGCGCCTGCGGGCACTGACCAAGCGGCTGGAAACCCTTGCGAAATACGGCGCAATCACCGACGAGAAGCAGGATGAGCTGGCGCAGAAGATGTGGGACCTGGCGCTGGAAATGGAAGAAGGCGACCTGGAAGACGCCCGCCAGCGGATGGAGCGCGCGCGTGAGCGGCTGGAAGAGGCGATGAAGAACGGCGCCACCGACCAGGAGATTGCCGAGCTGATGCAGGAACTGCGCGAGGCGACGCGCGACTACATGCGCCAGCTGGGACAGCAGCAGGCGCGGGACAACCCGGAGGGCCAGCAGCGCAATCCCCAGGACATGATCGAGATGTCGCAGGACGACATCCAGCGCATGATGGACCGCATCCAGGAACTGATGGAACAGGGCAAGATGGCCGAGGCCGCCGAGGCCATGCGCCAATTGCAGGAAATGCTGGACAACATGCAGATCACCCAAGGCCCGGGGGGCGGCGGGCAGTCGCCCGGCGAACAGGCGATGGAGGGGCTGGCCGACACGCTGCGCGAACAGCAGGACCTGTCGGACGAGGCCTTCCGCGATCTGAACAACGGCCAGCGCGGGCAGGGCCAGCGCCAGCCGGGGCAGGGGCCGCAGGGACAGGACCGCCAGCCCGGCCAGGGTCAGGCGGGCCCAGAACCCGGCCAGGGGCAGGGCGGTGACGATCCGGCCAGCGAACTGGCGGAACGTCAACGCGCCCTGCGCGACGAGTTGAACCGGCAGCGCCAGGCGCTGCCCGGCCAGGGCAGCGAGGCGGGCGAACGCGCCGCCGAGGCGTTGGAACGTGCGGAGGGTGCCATGGACGGTGCAGAACGCGCCTTGCGCGACGGAGACCTTGGCCGTGCGATCGATCAGCAGTCGCGGGCGCTGGAAGCGCTGCGCGAGGGGATGCGCGACCTGGGCGAGGCCCTGGCGCAGCAACAGCAGCAACGGGCCGGCGAACAGGGGTTCGCCGACGGCGGCGATCCGGGCGAGCAACGTGACCCGCTGGGGCGGAACACCGGCAACACCGGCCGTGTCGGAACCGACGAGGGTCTGTTGCAGGGCAAGGACGTCTATCGCCGGGCCGAGGAACTGCTGGGTGAGCTGCGGCGCCGGTCGGGTGAGCTGGACCGTCCCGAGGATGAGCGCAACTACCTCGACCGGCTGCTGGAGCGTTTCTGATCCCGTAATCCGATTGTGCGCTTGCGCGCGCAGGTCATCTCGGGTCCGGCCTTTGGCCGGGTCCTCGGGGGCCTCCGGCGGGAGTATTTTTACAAAGAAGAAGCCGGGGTCAGCTGTCGGGGTCGACCTTGCCGCGCAGGGATTTGACCTCTCCGCGTTGTTTCTTGCTTGCGAGGCGGCGCTTTTTTGAGCCCAGCGTCGGTTTTGTGGGAATGCGCCGCTTGGGCTTTTGCGTGGCCTTCAGCACCAGTTCTGCCAGGCGGTCGCGGGCGATTTCGCGGTTGCGGGCCTGGCTGCGGGTGTCCTCGACCTGGATGATGACGGCGCCATCCTTGGTCCAGCGGCGTCCGGCAAGCTTGCGCAGCCGCGTCTTGACCGCTTGCGGCAGGTTCGGGGAGCGTTCCGCCTCGAACCGCAATTCGACGGCGGTCGAGACCTTGTTGACGTTCTGGCCGCCCGGGCCAGAGGACCGGATGAAGTGTTCGGTCAGTTCCCAGTCTTCGAGGTTGATTTGGTCGGTGATCCGCAACATGGGCAAGGACCTAGTGCAAAATAAAAAGGGCCGCCAGATCAGCGGCCCTTCGAGAATACGGAGGCGGGGCCGGTTAGGCACTGCCAATTCGGGGGTACATCACCCCAGGGGCTGCCCTAGAGCGCGTGCTCCCGAACTGTTCCGACACCTCTCTCCAATGCTTCTCTCGACACTGGATCACCTCCTTTCAGCTGTTGAAAACGCAAGATGATGGTGCCATGCACATGGCAAACCACAAAGTCTTTTTTGCGCCTCAAGCCAATTTTTGATTTTTCAGTGCCCGTGAAACGATCATCCGGAAGGGGACCAGGGCAATCAGGGCAAGGCCGAGTTTCACCATCCAGTCGGCCACGGCCAGCGAGGCCCAGTAGGGCAGGGCCGGGCCTGTCCCCAGCAGCGGGCGGGCGACATTGGCCCAGCTGACATCGTTTGCAGGCTCGATCCAGGCCAATCCGGACGAAAAGGCAATGGTGAAGAAAAGGGCGGTGTCCAGCGTCGAGCCGACCAGCGTCGAGGCCAGTGGCGCGCGCCACCATTTCCCCTGGCGCAGGCGGTCAAAGATCGCCACGTCCATCATCTGGGCCGTCAGGAAGGCCAGGCCCGAGGCGATGGCGATCCGCAGCGTCACGGCCGGGTAGGTGAACCCGTCACCCTGCAGCATGATCTGCGTGCCGACGAGCGAGCAGAAGACGCCGACGATGAAGCCGACAAAGACCACCTGACGCGCCGGGCCGGGCCCGTAGATGCGGTTCATCAGGTCGGTGACCAGGAAGGCCAGCGGATAGGTGAAGGCGCCCCAGGTCAGCCACTGACCAAAGAGGAACTGGACGAGGATGTTGGAGGCGAGCACGATGGCCGCCATGGCAAGAATGCCGGGAAGATGTCTGCGCGTCATTGGGTGACCCGTTTTTTGCAAGGTTGCGGGGACTTGATCCGGACATCCGGATTGCGGGGGCTTACAGGCGGCCCCGGTGCCGCGTCAAGGGGCATGCAGGTCAGTCGGCGACCCGGTATTCGACGAACTCGCTGCGCAGGAAGCTCTTGAAATTGTCGTCCGACAGCATGGTGAGCCGGATCGCGCCGGTGGCATCGCGCCAGACCGCCAGCCCTTCCAGGTTGCCATGGGTATGGCGGGGCGTTTCCAGCAGGGTCTCTTCGCTGGAAATCCTGTCACCGGCGATGACGAAACGCCGGACCCGGCTGCGAAAGGCGAAGCCGGTGAATTCGCGCTCCAGCAGGTAGAGCCGCCCGTCAGGGCCGAAATCGGCACCAACCGGCAAAAAGCCGCCAGACCGTGGGATCGAGAAGGGCTGTGTCCATTGAGTGCCGTCAAACCGCCAGACCGGGAAGGGTCGCGTCAGCCGGCCCGAGCGTTCGGGGAGGGTGTAGAGATGGCCCCTGGCGTCGATGGCCAGCGCCTCGAAGCCGGAATTTCCCTGAAGCGCGTCAAAGGCATCGACTGTCGGAAGTGGCTGGCTGCGATCCGGTGAGGGATAGGCGCTGACCCGGTGCAGCCCTTCGAACGAGACGTGTACGCGTCCGTCCGGACCAATGGCGAGGCCCTCGGAATCCGCCTCCAGCCCGGAGACAGGCGCGCCCTGCGCGTTGCGCAGCGGGCCGGGGGTGTCTTCCTCTATGGCGGTCAGTTTCGGGCCCTCGCGGTGAAGGCGCCCGGTGACGATGAACCCGCGATCGGAAATCGCCGTAAAGCGCGTGCCATCTTCGGACAGTTCCAGCCCGGAAAACCCGCCCATCCGGTGCGGTCCGGGAGGCCAGTCCAGATGGCTGATGAACTGAACTTTCGGTCCGACCTCTGCCGCGCAGGCCCCGAGACCCGTGAGGCTGGCACAGATCAGTGTCAACGCCCGCAGGCGGCGGAACAGGCGGGGTGTCATGCCTGGATCAGTTCGCGGCCAGAACGTCGGCGCAGGCGCGCGGCAGGTCGCCCAGCGTCAGCTCGCGTCGGGGCGGCGAGGGCTTGGCGTTGGGATCGGGCGGCGGTGGATTCAGGATACGGTCGACCCAGCCTTCGGCCTCCTTGCAGCCATCGCCGGGGGGCGGGGCCGCCTGGTCGACACAGCCCGCGGCCCCTTTGGGACAGCTCAGCCGGACGTGGAAATGGTAGTGATGCCCCCACCAGGGGCGCACCTTGCGCAGCCAGGACTTGTCGCCCTTTTCATCCTTGCACATCTGAACCTTGGCGCCGGGAAAGATGAAGATGCGCGCGACGCGCGGGTCGCTGGCGGCGGCCTTGACGATCTCGTGGTGCTGTTTCGTCCACTTGTCGTTGGTATAGGCGCCCGCCGCGCGGCGCATCGAAATGGACGAGATGTTTTCGCGCGCCTTGGCCGAGAGAGACAGGTTGTTGGCGGGACGCAGCCAGATGTCGGCGTCCAGCCCGATCTGGTGGCTGCGGTGGCCGGTCAGCATGGGGCCGCCGCGCGGCTGGCTGAAATCCCCCAGGTACAGCCCGTTCCAGCCGGGCTGCTGCGCGGCCTTGCGGCTGAGGTCCTGAACGTAGTCGATCAAGTCCGGGTGGCCCCAGTTGCGGTTGCGGCTGAGGCGCATGGCCTGCCAGGTCGGGCCGGTTTCCGCCAGTTGCACACCGCCGGCGAGGCAGCCCTTGGCATAGCCGCCAAACGGTTGTGCCTTTTGCGTCGAGGCATCGCTCTTTGCGCCGAAGAGTTGCTTGGCTTCCTTGGAAGAGAGCACCGGGTCCAGCGGGCGGGCCGGGGCGCGGGCACCGGAAATGTCACGCCCGCCGCCACCACAGGCGGCCAGGGCAAGGACAAGCGAAATGGTCGTAAGAAAACGGATCATGCGGGTCTTTCTCCCTGCGGATGCACCCATGCTAGCAGAACGAGACCGATCAGGAAAAGCCCGATCACCGGCAGAAAGCCAAGCTGGTTGGACTGTGTCACATAGGTGAACAGGGTGATGAGCGCCGGTGCCAGAAAGGCCGTGGCCTTGCCCGCCAGCGCGAAGAGGCCGAACCCCTCTGCCGGGCGGGCGGGATCGCAGTGGCGCACCATCATGGACCGCGAGGCAGAATAGAGCGCGCCGCCCGTGCCGCCGATGATCGCGCCGCAGATGTAGAAGATGATGTCCGGCACCAGAGAGCCCTGTGCCAACGGCATCCCGAACAGGTTTTCACGCGACATGCCGACGATCACGCAGCCCACCAGGATCAGCACCCAGATGCAGATCCGGATCACCGGTTTGGGTCCGAACCGCTGATCCGCCAGCCCGCCGACCCAGGACAGGACCGCCGCCGCGATGGCCGCGATTATGCCGAAGACGCCGACCTGGATCACTTGCCAGTCCAGCACCAGTGTCGCGTAGATGCCGCCATAGGCATAAAGCGCGGTCAGCGCGTCGCGATAGAACAGCGAGGACAAAAGGAAGCTGCGGCAGGACTTGCGGCGCGAGACACGACGGATGGTCTGCCCCAGGTCCGCCAGAACCTTGCGGACGCTTTCGGGCTTTTTGCGCTCCAGCGGGTCGTCATGGTTCCAGGCGAAAAAGGGGATGAGGAAGATCGCGAACCACAGCCCGATGAAGGGACCGACGAACCGCGTGCCTTCGCGGGCCTCGGCGTCCAGCCCGAACGGCGGCGCGAGGCCGATCAGGGTGGTGCCGCTTTCGTTTTCGGCAAAGAACAACAACATGATGAAGAGCGCCAGCACCCCGCCCCAATAGCCAAAGGCGGTGGCGGTGCCCGAAATGCGGCCCACCTCTTCCTGTGTGCCGAGGCTGGGCAGAATCGCGTTGTTCAGGTTGAAGGCGGATTCGCTGGCCACGAAACCGATCCAGAACATGGCCAGCGCGATGTAGAGCCCGGTGCCGTTGGGTTCGAGCTGCCACAGGGCAAAGGCCGACAGGATGGCAATCATGGTGAACAGCCAGAACCAGGGCCGTTTGCGCCCGGTGGCATCGGCCCAGGCACCCAGCAGGGGCGCGGAAAAGGCGATGACCAGCCCCGCGGCGGTCTGGGCCGAGGACCAGAGGCTTTGCGCATTGGCCTTGGCGCTGGCGGCCTCGGCGCCCTGGGCCATGAAATACTCGGCGGCGACGGCGGCGAAATAGGGGCTGAAGATAAAAGTCAGGCCAAGGGTGGCATAGGGCTGTTGCGCCCAGTCGAAGAACATCCAGCCCCAGATGCGTTGCCGTTTCGTCGGATGTGCCATGCCTGCCCCTTTGCGGAATGGGGCGATAGAACCCATACGGCAGGGGTGTGGCAAGTCGATTGCACGGGAGGGGGCGCTGCCCCCGGCTCTTCGAGCCTCCCCCGGAGTATTTACCGGCCCAAAGAAACACATGCGGGCCGCGCTGATCGAGACGCTTTGGCGGCGGTGGGGCGTCAGCCCGAGGTTGCCGGTGGCCAGGGGCGGGCGTCTTCGGCGGCGATCCAGGCCTGGACCCAGTCGGGCAGCGGCGGGCTGTCTTCCGTTGCTCCCATTGCGCGGGCCGATCTGTCGGTGGTGACGATCCCCTTGGCGTCGGTCAGGGCGGCGCGATAGATCGCCTGGCTGGCGCATTCGCCGTCCGACCGCCACATCGACTGGTCAAGGTAGAGGAACCGGCGGTCCCAGCCCAACATGCGTGAATGCATCTCGACCCTGTCCCACATCCGGACCCGGCGCCGATAGCGCACCACCGACCCGGCGATGGTCAGGCCCCAGCCCTGGTGTTTCAAGACGTCCACCAGGCCGGTGCGGACGGCCAGGGGGATGCGGCCAAGGTCATAGATCGTCAGGGTGCGACCGTTGTTCAGCTCCCACCACAGATCGAGATCCCAGGGCATGCAGACATGGGTCGAGACATGGGTATCGAAGAGGCCCAGGCGTGGGGCGCGGCGGGCTTGGCGGACGTTGCGGGCAAGACGCAGAAATGGGTACATGGGCAGGCTCCTTGGCCCGTGTGATGCTGCGCGCGCAAAGCCGCGTCAATCGGGACCTCGCGGCACACTTGTCCTCCGGGGGATCTGCGCATACCTCTTGGCCGACCGGCACCACGAGGAAAGGCCCAACAGATGCAGTCGCTCTTTCAGATCCTGAACATGCTTCTCAGCATCGCGGTCTTTGTCATCGTCGCCCATGTCATCATGAGCTGGCTGATCAACTTCCAGATCCTCAACCTGCGCCAGCCGATCGTCGCGGCGATCTGGGACGGGCTGAACCGGATCCTGGAACCGGTCTATTCGCGCATCCGGAGCATCCTGCCGTCGATGGGCGGGCTGGATCTTGCGCCGCTGATCACGCTGATCGGGGTCTATGCGCTGCAGATCATCCTCGCCAACAACGCCGGGTTCTTCTACGGGTTCTAGGCCTCGGGCACCTCGCCAAAAGGCCCATATTGTGGTCTCCGGGGCTTGATTCACCGAATCTTAGTATGTGATTGTCTGGCGTGAGAGCAGATCCAGACAAATCCGACAGGTTATCCATGCCGCGCGATGCCGGGGGCGCCGAGGCGCTGTTGCAAGAGATTTTCGGCTTCGACGCCTTTCGCCCCGGTCAGGGCGAGATTGTCGAGGCCGTGGCCGCGGGTGAAAACGTGCTGGCCATCATGCCCACGGGTGGCGGCAAATCCCTGTGTTTCCAGCTGCCTGCGCTGTTGCGCGACGGGGTGACCGTGGTCATTTCGCCGCTGATCGCGCTGATGCGCGACCAGGTGCGGGGCCTGCGTGAGGCGGGGGTGGCCGCGGGTGCGCTGACCTCGGGCAATACGCCCGAGGAAACGGACGCCGTCTGGGACATGCTGCATTCCGGTGAGCTGAAACTGCTGTACCTCGCGCCGGAACGGCTGGCCAATGGCGGCACGCAGCGGATGCTGGCGCAGGCCGGGATCTCTCTCATCGCCGTGGACGAGGCGCATTGCGTCAGCCAGTGGGGGCATGATTTCCGCCCCGATTATCTGCGCATCGGGGAATTGCGCCGCGCGCTGGATGTGCCGCTGGCGGCCTTTACCGCAACGGCGGACGAGGAAACGCGTGTCGAAATGGTCTCGCGCCTCTTCGACGGACAGCAGCCGACAACCTTCTTGCGCGGTTTTGACCGGCCCAACATCCATCTTGCCTTTCAACCCAAGGACGGGCCACGCGCACAGATCCTGAAATTCGCCGCCGCCCGCAAGGGCCAGTCCGGCATCGTTTATTGCGGCACGCGGGCCAAGACCGAAGGTATCGCGCGCGCCCTGCGCGAAGAGGGCCACGCCGCCTGCCACTATCACGGCGGGATGGAGGCCGATGACCGCCGCCACGTCGAGGAACGCTTTGCCACCGAGGACGGGCTGATTGTCGTGGCGACCGTGGCCTTTGGCATGGGCGTGGACAAGCCCGACATCCGCTGGGTCGCCCATGCGGACCTGCCCAAGTCCATCGAGTCCTATTATCAGGAAATCGGCCGTGCGGGCCGCGATGGTGCCCCGGCCGAAACGCTGACCCTGTTTGGCCCCGAGGACATTCGCCTGCGCCGCAGCCAGATCGACGAGGGGCTGGCGCCGCCGGAACGGCGCGCCGCCGACCACGGGCGGCTGAACGCGTTGTTGGGGCTGGCCGAGGCGCTGGGCTGCCGCCGCAAGGCGCTGCTGGCCTATTTCGGCGAAGAGGCGGCGCCTTGCGGCAACTGCGATCTCTGCGACACCCCGCCAGAGCTGTTCGACGGCACAGAGGCGGTGCGCAAGGCGCTCTCTGCCGCGCTGCGTACGGACGAGAGCTTTGGCGCCGGACATCTCATCGACATCCTGATGGGCAAGGACACCGACAAGATCAAGCAAAGGGGGCATGACAGCCTGCCCACCTTTGGCGTCGGCAAGGACCTGAGCCGCGGCCAGTGGCAGGCGGTGTTCCGGCAGATTATGGGCCGTGACCTGATGCGCCCCGATGCCGAACGCCACGGCGCGCTGGTCATGACGGACCGGGCCCTGCCGATCCTGCGCGGCGAAGAGGCGATCCAGTTGCGCAAGGATGCCGTGGCCCGTGCCACGGAACGCCGCCCGGCGGTCAAGGCGCTGGTCAGCGAGGAACATGCGCCCATGCTCTCGGCGCTCAAGGCCAAGCGGCGCGCCCTGGCAGAGGCCGCGCGCGTTCCCGCCTACGTGATCTTCGTCGACCGCACCCTGATCGAGATGGCCGAGACCCGCCCCACCAACCTGGATGAGCTGGCGCGCATTTCCGGAATCGGGGCCAAGAAGCTGGAACGCTACGGCGCGGAGTTTCTCGAGGTGCTGAACGGCGGGTCCGAGGACGTGCATCCGCGTCGGCGCAAGCTGGCGGTGCGGGGCAGCGGGGCGATCTACGATGCACTGATGGCGGCCCAGGCCGACCTTCTGCGCGGCCCCGATGGCACCGACAAGCCGCTGTCCTGTTCGGCCTCGCTGCTGGCCAAGCTGGCAGAGCGCCCACCCCATAGCGAGGATGCGCTGTGCCAGGCGCTGGGCGACAAGCGGGCGGAACGGTTCGGCCCGGTCTTCTGGTCGGTGCTGCAGGAAAACGCGGGCTGAGAGGCGCGGCTCTGGACCTTGGCGGGCGGGCAGACTACCTCGGGGTCACTGGAAGTGATGGAGGCGGATGGTGCTTGTCGTGATTTCTCCGGCCAAGCGGCTGGACTGGGCGGAGCGGACGGTCGAGATGACCGAACCCGCGTTCGAGGAAGATGCACAGCGTCTGGCTAAGACGGCCCGGAACCTGAGCCTGAAGGATCTGAAGGGCCTCATGGACCTTTCGGACGACCTGGCGCGGCTGAACCGCGATCGTTTCCGCGCCTTCACCGACACGCCCGGCCCCGAGGACCTGCGCCCCGCCGCGCTGGCCTTTGCCGGGGACACCTACCAGGGGCTTGAGGCCGGGTCGCTCGACCCCGAGGAAATGGCCTGGGCGCAGGATCACCTGCGTATCCTGTCGGGGCTTTACGGCGTGTTGCGTCCGCTGGACGCGATGCAGGCCTACCGGCTGGAGATGGGCTCACGGCTGAAAACGCGGCGCGGCGGCAACCTGTATGACTATTGGCGCGACCAGATCGCCAAGGCCCTGCGCGCGCAGGCCGAGGCGCTGGGGACCGACGTGCTGGTGAACTGCGCCAGCCAGGAATATTTCGGCGCGGTGCCCGAGAAGCCCCTGAACCTGCGGATCATCACGCCGCAGTTCATGGAGGACAAGCCGGGCGGCCCCAAGATCGTCAGCTTTTTCGCAAAACGGGCGCGCGGGTCGATGGCGCGCTACATCATCCAGCGCCGCCTGACCGACCCCGAGGGCCTGCTGGATTTCGACCTTGGCGGCTATGCCTACCAGCCGGACATGTCCGAGCCTGACCGCCCCGTCTTCTTGCGGCCAGCCGAGGCCGGTGCGCAATCCGCCTGATCCCGGCGGTCGGGATCACGAAACCGCGCGGCGCGACTTCTGCGGTGCGTAGAGGTCGAATTTCTCGGCCAGCGCGGCCTTGCGCAACGGCTTGGTCAGGTAATCGTTCAATCCGGCCTCCAGGATGCTTTCGCGGTCGCCGCTCATGGCATGGGCGGTGACGGCGATGATCGGCACCTGCGGGCCGCCGTCTTCCAGTGCCCGGATTTCGCGCGTGGCCTGCTTGCCGTCCATGCGCGGCATCGAGATATCCATGAAGATCAGGTCCGGTCGCTGGTCGCGATAGGCCTCGACCGCCTCGATGCCGTTGTTGGCAAAGCGCAGGGTCACGTTGAAATCCTTGGCCATCTTGCGAAAGACCAGCTGGTTGGTCTTGTTGTCCTCGGCGACCAGAACATCCAACGGGCCGCCCGGCACGGGAGAGGCAAGCACGGGGGGCGTGTTGTCGGCCACGGGCCGCGCGCCGGTGCCGTCATCGTCGGGGTAATGTGCGACACCGATTTTTTCCAGGGCGGCAAAAAGCGCCCTGCGCGGCACGGGTTTCTGCAGGACGGCGGCGATTTCCAGCCCGGGACGTTGGGTGACATGGGCCGGGTTGTCGGCCATCAGGATGACCGGGATGTTGCGCCCGCCGCGCGTGACTTGGGCGGCGAGATCCTGACCGCACATGTCGGGCAGGTCCTGTTCGATCAGCAACAGGTCGGGGCGCTGGGCCATGTGGTCGATCGCCTCGTAGCCGGTCTTGCAGAAATCCGCGCTCAACCCGATGATCCCCAGCTGTTTCGACAGGATCTCTCGATTGACGTTGTGATCGTCGACGACCAGCACCCGTGACAGGTGGCCGGGCAGGCGGGCGGTTTCAAAGACGGCGGGTTCCTCCGTCGGCAGCAGGATGCGCAATCCGAAACAGCTGCCCTTGCCCAGGTCGGATTCCACCCAGACCTCGCCGTCCATCAGTTCAACCAGCCTGCGGGTGATCGCCAGGCCCAGGCCGGTGCCTTCGAAGGTGCGGTTGCGCTCATCCTCGACCTGGTTGAATTCGCCAAAGACGTGGTCGACCTTGTCCGGCGGGATGCCGATGCCCGTATCCTCGACCGTGATGTGGATGGCCGAGGCGCTTTCAGCCCCCGGCACGCCGACGACGCGCACAAGGACATGGCCCTGGATGGTGAATTTCACCGCGTTGCCCAAAAGGTTGGTCAGGATCTGCCGGACCCGCCCGACATCGCCGATAAAACGGGTCGGCAGGAACATGTCATAGTCGACCAGCAGCGAGATTTCCTTGTCCCGCGCGGTGGGTTGCAACAGCATCACGACCTCGTGGATGGCGCGTTCAAGGTCAAAGGGTTCGGGGTGCAGTTGCAGCTTGTCGGCCTCGATCTTGGAGTAATCGAGAATGTCGTTGATGATGACCAGCAGCGCCTCACCCGAACTGCGGATCGTGTCTGCGTAGAGCTGCTGTTCCTCGCTCAGCTCGGTGTCCATCAACAGGTCGGCCATGCCGACGACGCCGTTCATCGGGGTACGGATCTCGTGGCTCATGTTGGCGAGGAAGGCGGACTTGGCGCGATTGGCGGCCTCGGCCCGGATGGTCGCCTCTTTCAGACGCTCCTGGTCCTGCTTGATCTGGGTGATGTCCACCCGCAGGCCAACAAGGCCGCCATCGCGGGTGCGCCTTTCGTAAACGCGCAGCCATCGGCCATCTTCCAGCTGCTGCTCCAGTTCGGTCTCGGAGGCGCGGTGGGCCTGCAGCCGGTCCTCAAGCCATTCCTCCTCGCGCCCGACCGCCTCGCTGTATTGCTTGCGCTCCAGCCCGTAGCGCAGGATGTCCTCAAAACTCGTGCCGCGCTGCATCGCCGGGGCGCTTTTGGCGTAGATGTCCTTGTACTGCTGGTTGCACATCAACAGGCGGTCATCGGCGTCATACATGACAAAGCCGTCCGGCATTTCCTCGACCGCGGACCACATGCGCATCAGCCCGGTGATATCGACCCCCAGGCTGACGATGCCGCCATCCGGCAGACGGCGGTCGCGTATCTTGACGAAGCGGTTGTTCCAAAGGCGCAGAGTCTCGTTCGGGATCGGGTCCATTTCCCAACGGGCGCGCATCCGGTGCAACCAGTCCTCGGGGCGTTCGCCCTGCGGGTCGACGATGCCTTCCTGAATCAACATCGTGAGCACGTGTTCATAAGAGGCGCCGGGCGCGATGCTTTCCAGGCCCTCGAAAACCTGCAGATAGGCGGGATTGGCCAGTTCCAGGCGCAGGTTCTCATCGTACATGGCAAAACCGTCGCGCATGGTTTCCAGCGCGCTCCACAGCTGTTCCGTGACCACCTCGATCTTTTGCGTGGCCTCGCCCAGCTGGTGCATGACGCGCTGGTTCTCATCCCGGACGACCTTGACCTCGGTCCGGGTCTCCTGGATTTCGTTGCGCAGTTCCAGCGCGTGCTTGCCCAGGCGGCGGTTGGCCTCGAACAGCTCGGCCTGCTTCTGTTCCAGCAGTCTTTCCGCGGCCAGCCGTGCGCGCCGTTCCTTGGCCAGGCGATCGGCCATTTCCATCCCGGGCTCTCCTTTCAGACCTCGGAACTCTTGCCCCGGCGAGGTGAACATCTCCTTAAAACAGGGGCTTCAAGCCCGGTTCGGGTCAGGTTTCCCTGACCCTTCGAATCCTTGTCTTGCCCTCCGGCGCGTGCCACGATGAACCGCATTGTTCTAAAGGGAGCTTTTTGATGCGTCGCTTTGCTCTGGGCCTCGCCGTGGCCCTCTTTGGCTTGTCCTCTGCCCAGGCGCAGGAGGCGATGCCGGACCGGCGATACGTGGTGACCCGGGACATCGACTATGTGGGCAAGGACCTGCAAGAGCTCTTCGACACCACGCTGGATGCCTGTCAGCAGGCCTGCCTGGATGCCGAAGGATGCATCGCGTTCACGTTCAACAGCCGGACGAATGCCTGTTTCCCCAAGTCAGAGGTGACGGACCGTGCCGCCTATGAAGGTGCGGTGTCAGGGCGCGTCGCCACCACCCCGCCCGAGGTGCTGGCCCGGGCCGAGACCCGGCGCCAGGATCTGGATTTCCTGCGGGACACCGATATCGACCGCGCGCGTGCCGAGGCGATGGACCTTGCTGTGCGCCACGGGGGCGGCCAATGGACCGTTCAGGCGCTACTGGATGCGGCGACCAAGGCCCGCGACGAGGGCAACCTGCGCGATGCGATCCACTGGACCGGAGCCGCGTTGGCGCAGAACGACGATCCGGCGCTCTGGCTGCAGTATGGCCAGTGGTCAACCGACTACCTGCGCGAGGTTCAGGGCGCCGACGAGCGCAAGTACGGTCGCCGCGCCTTTTTGGCCGCGATCAACGCCTACCTGCGCACAGGCGACGACGCGCAGCGGATCACCGCGCTTTATGATCTTGCCCGCGCGCTGGAGGCTGACAAGCGCGGCCGCCTGATGATCCCCGCCCTGCGCCTGGCCGAGAGCATCGGCCCCCGCGCCGACGTGTCCGCCCTGCTGGACGATGCCATCGGCAAGTATGGCTTTCGCGTTGACGATCACGTCGTCGAAGCCGACAGCGCCACGCCGCGCATCTGCGCCAGCTTCAATGAGCCGCTGGTGCGCGTGGGTCAGGACTATGCCCCCTACGTCAAGCTGCCTGACCCGCGTCTTGCCGTTGTGCAGGAAGACGAACGCATCTGCGTGACCGGCGTCGAACATGGCAGCCGCTATACCATCACCTTCCGCGCCGGCCTGCCCGCCAAGTCGGGCGAGGAGCTGATCCGCGATGTGCCGATCACCGCCTATGTCAGCGACCGGACCCCGACGCTTGGCTTTCCGGGCCGGGCCTACGTGCTGCCGCGAACCGCGGATGCCGGCATTCCGATCGACACGGTCAACCTCGACGAGGTGGACCTGATCCTGCGCCGCGTGTCCGACCGCAACCTGGTGCGCGCGATCCAGGAGAATTACTTTGGCCGCCCGTTGGGCCGCTACGACGAGGACTACTTTGCCCGCGATGTGGCCGAGGAAATCTGGAGCGGCACCGGCGTGGTCGAAAACCGCCTGAACGCCGACATGATGACCCGCCTGCCGATGGGCGAAGTGCTGGGTGACCTGCCGGCTGGCATCTATGCGCTGACCGCCGCCGTGCCTGACCCGAAACGCGGGGAGGGCCGCCGCGCGACGCAGTGGTTCATCCTGTCCGACATCGGGCTGACAACGCTGCAGGGGACCGACGGCCTGACCGTCTTTGCCCGCGACCTGGGCGATGCTTCGCCGATGGCGGGGCTCGAGGTCTCGCTGCTGGCAGAGGCGAACCGCGTTCTTGAGACCGTGACCACCGATGCCGATGGGGTGGCGCGTTTCGCGCCGGGCCTGCTGCGCGGCAAGGGCGGCACTGCGCCCGCGTTGGTCATGGCCAAGCGGGGCGAGGAAGACCTGGCCTTCCTGTCGCTCACCGACCCGGCCTTTGACCTGTCCGACCGGGGTGTCGCAGGGCGCGCGCCCGCCGGGCCGCTGGATGCCTTCGTCGCCACCGATCGCGGCGTCTATCGCGCCGGGGACGAGGTCAACGTGACCGCGCTGTTGCGCGACGCACAGGCAGAGGCGGTCAATGACGTGCCGTTGACCGCCGTGCTGACCCGGCCCGATGGCGTCGAATACTCGCGCCACATCTCGGACGGGGGTGATGCGGGGGGCCATGTCTTTACCCTGCCGCTGGGCCCGACGGTGCCGCGCGGCACCTGGCGGCTGGCCGTCTATGCCGATCCCAAGGGCCAGGCGCTGACCTCTGACACGCTGCTGGTCGAGGATTTCGTGCCCGAGCGTATCGATTTCGACCTGTCGCTGCCCGAAGGGCCGATCAACCCGCTGTCGCCGCCACTGCTGGAGGTGGACGCGCGCTATCTCTTTGGCGCTCCGGGGGCTGACCTGGACATCGAGGGCGAGTTGCGCCTTGCCACCGGCACCCGGCTGGACGCCTTTCCCGGCTATCGCTTTGGCCGTCATGATGACGACACCGTGACCCGGATCGAGAGCTTTGCCGCTGACCTGACCACCGATGCGACCGGTGCCGCGCAGCTGACCCTGCCGATGCCTGACATCGACCCCAAGGGCCGCCCGATGACTGCCACCGCCACCCTGCGCCTGTCCGAGGCGTCGGGGCGCCCGGTGGAACGCCTGATTTCGCGCTCCGTGGCCCCGCCGACCCCGATGATCGGCATCAAGCCCGCCGCCGAGGAATTCGCCGAAGGCGCCGAGGCGCGGTTTGACGTGATTGCCGTGGGCCCGGACCTGCAACCGCAGGCAATGGAAGTCAGCTGGCAGGTCAACCGGGTGCGCACGCGCTATCAGTGGTACCAGAATTACGGCAACTGGTACTGGGAGCCGATGACCACCCGCGAAACCGTGGCCAAAGGCACCGGCACGCTGGGCGCTGACCCGTTGAAGATCGCGGCAGAGGTCGACTGGGGCCAGTACGAGGTTGTCGTGGAACGGGCAGATGGCACCTATCTTGCCGCCTCGATGGGTTTTTCGGCGGGATGGTACGCACCGGCCGATGCCGCCGACGCGCCGGACATGCTGGAGCTTTCGCTGGACAAGCCCGCCTATCAGCCGGGCGAGAGCGCAACCCTGCGCATGGTCCCGCGCTATGCGGGCAAGGCCGTGGTCACCGTTCTGGCCGACCGCGTGATCTCGATGCAGGCGGTGGACGTGGCAGAGGGGGAAAACACCCTGACCCTGCCCGTGACCGAGGATTGGGGCGCCGGTGTCTATGTCACCGCGCAGGTGATCCGCCCGATGGATATGACTGCAGGCCAGAACCCGGCGCGCGCGCTGGGCCTGACCCATGCCAGCGTCGATCCCGGCGATGCCAAGCTGAAGGTCGGCTTCGACGCACCACGGGAAAGCGCCCCGCGCGGCCCGCTGACCGCGAAGGTAAAGATCGACAACGTGGCGCCGGGTGACGCGGCCTATGTCACCGTCGCCGCCGTCGACCTGGGCATCCTGAACCTGACAGGCTTCGACACGCCGGACCCGGCGGGGCATTACTTTGGCCAGCGTCGGCTGGGGGTCGAGATCCGCGACATCTATGGCCGCCTGATCGACGGCATGAACGGCGCGATGGGCACCGTGCGCTCTGGCGGTGACGCGGCTGCGGGTATGCGCCTGCAAAGCCCGCCGCCGACAGAGGCCACCGTCGCCTTCTTCTCCGGCCAGTTGCCGGTGGGCGAGGATGGCAGCGTCGAGGTGTCCTTCGATATCCCCGATTTCAACGGCACCGTGCGGCTGATGGCCGTGGCCTGGTCGCCCAAGGGCGTCGGGTCGGCGGAAACCGACGTGCTGGTACGCGACCCGGTGGTGATCTCGGCCTCGCTGCCGCGCTTCCTGTCGCCGGGGGACGAAAGCCGGCTGCTTCTGGAACTGACCCACGCCAAGGGCGAGACCGGTGACATGCCGCTGACCGTCAGTGCCGATGGGCTGACGCTGGACACCGGCGCCCTGCCGGCCTCCGTGACGCTGGGCGAGGGCGAAAAGACCGCGCTGGTCATCCCGCTGACCGCGGGTGCCGTGGGCGATCACAAGATCCAGATCAGCGTGACCACGCCAGAGGGCCAGCGCCTGACCAAGGATCTGACCCTCGGCGTGCGCTCCAACGATCCGGATGTGGGCACCACCCGCCGGATCCAGCTGGCCGCCGGTCAGACGTTTACGCTGGATGATCAGGTCTTTGCCAACCTGCGCCCCGCCGGTGCCTCGGCGATGATTTCTGCCGGTCCGCTTGCGCGCTTCGACGTGCCCGGGCTGCTGGCCTCGCTGGACCGCTACCCCTATGGCTGTACCGAACAGGTCACGTCCAAGGCGCTGCCGCTGCTCTACATGTCGGCGATTGCCGAGCCCCTGGGACTGGGGGACAAGGATCGCATCGACCTGCGCATCGACCAATCCATCGCGCAGGTGCTGACTCGACAGGCATCCAACGGGGCCTTCGGGCTGTGGGGGGCATGGTCGGGGGATTTCTGGCTGGATGCCTATGTCACCGACTTCCTCAGCCGTGCAAAGGCGGCGGGCTATGAGGTGCCGCAGGTTGCCTGGCAGAATGCGCTCGACAATCTCAAGAATCGCATCGCCTATGCGCCCGATTTCGACAAAGGGGGCGAGGACATTGCCTATGCCCTGATGGTCCTGGCGCGCGAGGGTGAGGCCGCGATGGGTGATCTGAGGTACTATGCCGACGAAAAGGCAGAGGATTTCGCCACGCCGCTGGCACAGGCACAACTGGGCGCCGCGCTGGCCAGCTACGGCGACCAGCCGCGCGCCGATGCGATGTTCGGCCGTGCTGCAGCCCGCCTGCTGGCCACGCCTGTGTCCAAGGAACAGGGCTATCGTGCCGACTATGGCAGTTCGCTGCGCGACGCGGCAGGCCTGCTGACCCTGGCGGTCGAGGCGCGGTCGGACCGGTTTGACCGTAACGACGTGCTGCGGCGGATTTCCTCGGTCGACCGTCCGCTGTCGACGCAGGAAAAGGCTTGGGCGCTGCTGGCCGCACACGCGATGGTGCAGGATCCGACCGTCTCGGGGCTGGCACTGAACGGCGAACCGCTGTCCGGACCCTTCGTGCGCCGGATCGAGGCCGAGGGGCTGGAGCCGGTGGCCCTGACCAACACCTCGGACAAGCCGACCGACATCACGATGACGACCCTTGGCAAGCCATTGGGCGCGACAGAGGCGACGGGCTATGGCTATGCGCTGACCCGCGAGTATTTCACGCTGGATGGCGAACCGGTGTCGGACATCCGCGCGGGTGATCGCATGGTGGCCGTGCTGACGATCAAACCCGCGGAAAAGACCGGCGCGCGGCTGATCCTCGACGATGCGCTGCCGGCGGGATTCGAGATCGACAATCCCAGCCTGCTGCAGTCCGGTGACATCCGCGCGCTCGACTGGCTGGAACTGGCCAGCGCCGAACATACAGAGTTCCGCGCCGACCGTTTCCTGGCCGCCATCAACCAGGAGTCGGACAAGCCGCTGAAGCTGGCCTATATCCTGCGGGCGGTCTCTCCGGGCACCTTCCACCACCCGGCGGCGCTGGTCGAGGACATGTACCGGCCCGAGTATCGGGCGGTCACCGCCTCTGGCAGCGTGACGATCCTGCCATGAACGGAGAGACGGTTGCGACGATCCACTGGCGGGCGCTGGACCGCGACGGTGAAGACAAGTGCCGGCTGGCGCGGCTGGACCTGGGGTGGATGCTGGTGGGCCATGCGCGGTTCCGCGATGCCACCGGCTGGTCTGCACTGGATTATGTGATCCGCGTCGGCGCGGACTGGTGCACCACCAGTGCCGACATCACCGGCGACTACGGCGGCGAAGCCGTGGCACTGCGCCTTGCGCGGGGTGAGGACGGCTGGACCGTGAACGAGGAACCGCGCCCCGACCTGGCAGAGGCCGAGGACGTGGACATGGCCTTTACGCCTGCAACGAACCTGATGCCCTTGAACCGCGTGCCAGAGGTGGGGCGGCTGGAGACGACATCGGCCTGGCTGCGCTTTCCCGGCCCGCAGGTGACGCCGCTGACGCAGGCCTATACCCGTGAACGCGGCGGGCTGGTGCGCTACGAGGCGGAGGAAACCGGGTTCGAAACACATCTGTCGGTCGATACCCACGGCTTTGTCACGCGCTACCCGGGCCTCTGGGAGGCGGATGTGTGAAACGGATCGTCGTTCTCGTCGTGCTGCTCTGGTCGGCGGCCTTCGCGCGCGACCGGTTCGACGATTTCATCGACGCCACGGAAATCCCGGTGCTGGTGCACGCGACCTCGCCCGAGGTCCGCGACCGCAACGGTCATCTCCTGCGGGCCTACACGATCGAAAACGGTCTCTGGCGGATGGATGTTTCTTCGGACCAGGTCGATCCTTTGTTCTTCGAGATGCTGATCGCCTACGAGGACAAGCGGTTCTACAGCCACAGCGGCGTTGACCTGCGCGCCACCTTGCGCGCCGCCGGACAGGCGATCAGGAATGGAGAGATCGTCTCGGGCGCCTCGACCCTGACCATGCAGGTGGCCCGCCTGCTGGAGGACGGCACCACGGGGCAATGGCGCGGTAAACTGCGGCAGATGCGGTTGGCGCTGGCGCTGGAACGACGCCTGGACAAGCAGGAGATCCTGGCCCTGTACCTGCGGCTTGCCCCCTATGGCGGCAACGTCGAGGGGCTGCGGGCCGCCTCTCTGATCTGGCTGGGCAAAGAGCCGTCGCGGCTGACCCCCGCCGAGGCGGCGTTGCTGGTGTCATTGCCGCAAGCGCCCGAAAGCCGCCGACCCGACCGTTACCCCGAGGCGGCGCGTATCGCCCGCAATCGCGTGTTGCGGCGCATGGCCGGTGCCGGTGTGATCCCGATGGAGGCGGCGGAATCCGACCGTCTGGATCCGGCGCCTCTTGGCCGGCAGCCGATGCCGAAACTGGCGCCGCATATGTCCGACCGGGCGGTGGCGATGGGGCCGGGGCGCCACGATCTGACCCTGGACCGCGACCTGCAGGCCAGCCTCGAGGATCTTGCGCGCCGCTACATGCGCGGACGGGGCGAAAAGCTGTCGGTCGCGCTGGTGCTGGCGGATCACCGCAGCGGCGAAATTCTCGCCTCGGTCGGGTCCAAGGACTATACCGACATGGCGGCGCAGGGGTTTGTCGACATGACCACTGCGCAGCGGTCGCCCGGTTCGACGCTGAAGCCGCTGGTTTACGGGCTGGCCTTTGATCGCGGGTTGGCGCATCCCGAAACGCTCATCCTGGATGCGCCGGTCCAGTTCGGCACCTACGCGCCGCAGAATTTCGACGGCAAGTACCGGGGCGAACTGCCGGTGCGCCGGGCATTGCAACTGTCGCTGAACATCCCCGTGGTGCGCCTGACAGAGGCGCTGGGCCCCGCGCATCTGATGGCGGCGCTGGAACGGGCGATGGTCGATCCGGGTGTTCAGGGCGGGGCGCCCGGGTTGGCGCTGGCCCTTGGCGGCGTGGGGCTGACGCTGGAGGAGATGGTTCAGCTTTATGCGGCGCTGGCGCGTGGCGGCGAGGCGATCCCGCTGCGCTGGCAGGCCGGGAGCGACCCGGCCACGGCGCCGTCGCAACGCGTCCTCAGCCGCACCAGCGCCTGGCAAGTCGGCAATATCCTCGCCGACCTGTTGCCGCCGCCCTCGGCAGGGCCGCCGGGGCGCGTGGCTTACAAGACGGGTACCTCCTACGGGCATCGCGATGCCTGGGCGCTGGGCTGGACCGGGCGGCATGTGGCGGGCGTCTGGATCGGACGGCCAGATGGCACGCCGGTGCCCGGTGCCTTTGGCGGCGACCTGGCAGCGCCGCTCTTGTTCGAAGCGCTGGGCCGTGTCGAAAGCCGGTTCGAACCGCTGCCGCCACCGCCACCGGAAACGCTTTTGGTCAGCCGCGCGCAATTGCCCGAGACGCTGCAGAGGTTCGGCCCGCCCGACACGGTGGCCGCGCTGAAACTGACCTTTCCGCCCGAGGGCGCGCGGCTGGCTGCCACGGGACTGGGCGTGCCGATCAAACTGCGCGGCGGGGTGCCACCCTATACATTGCTGGCCGATGGTGCCGTTCTGGCGACCGGCCTCCAGCGGCCCGAGTTCTTTGCTCCGCTCGCGGGGCCGGGGTTTACGACCCTGTCGGTGATCGACGCCAAGGGGGCCGCGGGGCGGGTGTCGATCGAGTTGCGATAGGGGCGGTTTCGCCGCGCGATGCGCGGCGACCGGCGCGGGCTGCGCCCGCGTATC